>AUXO012907700.1_pt1 | contig 77931 bp, 86 predicted proteins | sample 768731 | NCBI WGS metagenome assembly AUXO01 (sample SAMN02715735, study PRJNA202380) | gut metagenome | biome: sheep rumen | host: Ovis aries | place: New Zealand: Palmerston North
AAAGGCTTTATTTGAGTTTTTGTGACAAGGGAAACCAAATAGCATATGAGTGCTTAAACAAACCCCTTTTAAATAAATTTTGGTTAAAGATTTAATTCGACACCCTACGGCTTACATTTCTTTAATGCATAGGTTGAATTATTTCTTTACTGCATATATAATATATACATATTTTTTTTAATTTTACGGAAAAAAAGCGGTATGAAAACATACCGCTTAAAATTATTTTTATTTAAAGTTAAAGAATGAGAATGGTGTTGATTCATTGATGTCAAGCATCTTTGTAATCAACTTATGAATTGATTTATCACCCGTCATGATAAAATCAACAAATAGAATAGCTTCGTACGCTGTTCTAATATTTACATCAGACAGATACTTATTATTCTTGCTATGAACAAACGGACGTGCATCTTTAAATGCAGTATAAGCAATAGGAATATCATGTTCAGCATGATAGATTCTTATATTTCTACCGAGAACTTTCAATGCAATAGTTATATCATCTTTACGATCTTTACCCTCAAGATCAGAGAATATATTAAACATCTTTTCCGACCCTGTTGATAAATACCATGCTAATGACATAACGTCCCTCATAGCAACATCATCATCCATCAACTTATCAGTTAATAAGCTGACAGGATTCAACCCACTTTTTAAATCTTTCGTTGCACTTAAAATAAGCGCATTTAATTTCTTCACATCGGTTTTCTTAATAGAATAGTTACTATTAAAAATACCAATCAGAAGAATATTACTGAAGTTCTTGCACTGGTTATTAGCATTAGTATTACACAATACAGTCTCTAATTTCAGACAGTCTTCGAGAATAGTTTGTATATTGAAGTATATACTTTCATATTTTCCGAAGTTTGTGTCATTACTATTATTACGCTTTTTCCCAATGGTATAAATTTTATTGGACAGTTCTTCTATATACGCTGTCAGAAATCTTCTGCAGAATATATTAGAATTTATTGAATAGGTAAGATGATTTTTATTCCAATTCAATCTGGAACGATTTATAAAATCATCAGTTTCCAGTTCACATGATTTTCTACTAACAGGTTTTCCTTTTATTCCGTTCTTAGTTTTAACAAAGAACGAATCAGGAGATATACCATTAGCCCGTAACATTATTTTCGCTAACTCGAATCTTACCTCTTCCTTTCTCTTTTCAAACTTTTCCTTTGGCGAAAGATTTTTCTTTTTCTTTTTTCCTTTGTTTTTCTTACCCTTATCCTTTGATTTTGATGCATAAGCTTCATTTAGTGCAGCATCTCCTCCTGCCTTAAAAGCTTCCTTTAAATCAGCCTCCGTATACTTCTTTTTACTCATAAAAAGTTCTCCTTTCATATTAAAAATATAAGTAAACTTAATCAAGTTTATACTAAAATAATATATAATGGAAAAGAAAAAGAGATAAGTAGTGATTATACAAATATAATCACTACTTATCTCATATATAAGAGTAAGATTGAAAAGGATATTAGAAGCTTATGTTATTATAATAACCGAAATAGATGGAAGGTTAGCTTTAAAAAGTAACCTTCCACCAATCACCTAATATTATATATAGGACTTAAGTACTTTAAAAATAGAAGTACTATAAATAAAATATAAAAAATATTTAATTGTCTGAAATTATTAATATGTTTATATTATTTTTTTTATAATTTTTTAGTATGTTCCTGTGTTTTATCTATACAATATTTATATATAACTAATATATGTCAATAATACTTATTACAACTTACGCATTCCTAATAGAGGAAAGTAAGACGTAAGGAATCGTTAATAAGTTGAGACAAATAATTTAACAGGAGGCATTAGTTATGGGTAAAAAGTCAATCAAAAGAGTGCTGGTAGCTGCTATAAAAGAGGCAGCGGAGGAGATGGATATGACGTATATCCAGCTTCTAAAGGAGTTGATTTCTGACGCTGGTGGAACATCAACAGAATATGAAAAGGAAACAACCAGCACAACAATGAAGCCGTCGTCAGGTAGTCCGTCAGCGATGGCAAAATCGGTGGCTCAGCTGATTTTGCAGTCGCCGACATCATTGAAGGCAAAGGCATACAAAATGTCTTTACTTTCGTTAAATGAAATCGATAGGGCATGGGTGATATTACAGTTAAGTAATTCACCCAAAATTCCAACGTATCTTCTTGATGAATTAATGGACACTCATTAATTTATTGAGAAGAATACGTACGTTCATCTAGGTGATATAAAAGTGTCGAGAATTTCCGTTCTCGACACTTTTTTTTTCATTTAAATGAGTTAAAGAAGTCATCAACTTGATGTTTTGTTTCAGGACTAATGTTAGAATAAATCATATTATCCTTATCTTTAATAATAGCAAATCTATGAGTATCATCAATACCTACTAAAGAATCCATAGATAAATCAAATGATTCCATTATCATCTGTGTATTTACATCTTTTTTACCAACAGATTCTAAAATTTCCTTTAAAGGTATCATGATATCTTTAATAGTTTCAGTTACATTATTTACAGATTCAGTAACTGTGCTAATTATCTTAGATACAGGTTTAATTCCACTTATAGCATGAGCTTCTTTATGAGAAGGATACCATACAGAATCATATGTAATGAGTCTTCTTACAATTACTGTAGGTTTATTATTAATAAGTTTTAACGATGCAATTGCTCTACAACTAAATGAAGGCTTCCATCCAGCTAAAATTTCTTTACCAAATGAAATACCAATATCATTTTGAGCTGACTGAATTTTTCCCTGTAAAAGATTTCCACTTAATCTGGGATTCATTATCTTAAATGCTCTCTTGAGAGGAGGAACATTTTGAATTCTTTCAGGACTAAGTTGTTCATCTTTTTTCTCAGGTGTTGGATGGTCCCATTCACCAAACCAACAGCCATCTCTAAGAAGACATTGAATTTTTTCTTGTTGAATACAGTCCCAGATATTATCTGATTTATACATTCTCTGATTACGATTTATTACATCAAATGATTGTAAATTCGTATCAAATGTTACATAAAAGAGATTATCTTTATTATAGCAATCAACATTTGATATCATTTTTTCACCACTAACGGTTTCTGATATATACATCAAGCCTAAATCATTATCTTTCATTAGAAATTAATACCTCCTTTAAAAAATAAATTAAATTTTATCTAATTGTTTTACATGAATATTGTTAGTAAATAAAATAAGTATAAGGATTTTTATACCTTATACTTATTTTATGTTAATTAGTGTATTTTAACAGCAATAAATCCATTATAATAATATGGTTCACCATTAATACTAATAACAGTATCTTCATTAAATGGGATTATATATTGACTGACTGGTACATAAAAACAATCAGGACAATATTCAGTACATCCATTAATAATAATTGGATTTAATATAGTTTTATCACCATATACTGATTGAAATGGAATTGTATCATATCTATATGGAGTACGGGATGAATTTTTTGATGCAACCAAAAGATAGTTTTTACCGTATTGTACTGGGTTACCATCATATTTAAAATTGTGAACACAAATTAATTGGTTCGATGGGGAAATTAAAGTTAAATTTCCTTCATTCGATTTAGTAAGAATTAATATTCCGGGAGACATTATTTTTGGATTCTTAGAGAATATATGACCAAATGTAAATGCTACTGTATTTTCATTTATTTTTATTATCTCTTTGATTATTGATGCGCGTGGCATTGTTCCATTAAATAACATATCATTTGCATAATTTCCACTATTCGGGTTATCTCCATACCATGTTCCATTACGAACACGATGTATAGTATCACCAATAGTGGTAAATGAAAATGTTGTTACATATGCTCTTACCTCATAACCTGTGATATTATGTGTTCTATATAATATGAATCTATGCGCGCTTCCATCATAAAATGATAATCCATCATTAGCATAACCAGAATCATTAAAAGAAAATGATGCAGTTCCGCCGCCATCTTCAGTTGGTAATAGATTTGTGATATGTTCTTGGTTTATGTACCAATTCATGGTATAACCAACCCTATCAAAATTATTATTATTTTCATCAAATACTATTAAAAAAATATTTTTGACAAATCCTGGCATATTATTTAAAAACCATTGTTGAATTTCTCTATAATTTCTACATATTAAAGCATGTCCACCATCTCTCATGTAATTCATACTTCCACTAGAAGTTTGGGGATTTAAAAAAGAATTTTCAATTTGATATCTAATTAAAGGCAATTTTTTTCACCTCCATTCAATATATTTTAACAGCAATAAATCCATTATAGTAATATTGTTCACCATTGATACTGAGGACTGTATCTTCGTTAGGAGCTAACATATATTGACTTATTGGTACATAAAAACAATCAGGACAATATTCGGTACAACCGTTAACTATAATCGGATTTAATATAGTTTTATCACCAACTACAGATCCAAATGGAATAGTATTATATTGAAGAGGTCTAAAGGAACTTCCTCTACATAATGCACATAAATAGTTATATGATAAATCTCCACGTAATTCCTTGTATGCTTTATCACTTACCTCATACTTTGGTTTACATACTAACTTAGAAGAAGGAAATATCATACATACCTTTCCGGTATTTGTCTTTGTAAAAATAATAATTCCTCTACTCCAATAATCTGTTAAGTCTGAAAAAGCAGGACCTAATGTTATGGCAAAACTATTTTCGTTTATTTTTATTATTTCTTTAAATACGTTAGATACAGATGGGTTCCCCATAAATTCTGCTGTTGCGCCATATGTTGCAGGAGTAGTGCCGTTCCAGCTAATCGTATGGGTATTTACAGGGTATGTATACCAATAATTATTCAATAAAATACTAAATATGAATGGTTTTAATTTATATTTTAATGCAGGACCACCGTTAGTTGTGCGTGCTCTTTGAGGATAAAATAGTATTCTGTCATCATTACCATTTTGGTCATTAAAAAGTATTAAAATTTGATTTGGAAAATTATTACTATCAATATTATTAAAATCAACATTAGTAAAATAAGTTGGTGGTGGGGTAATATAGGAATCATCATAAGCATAACGATATTGTATATCATCGTTAAAAGTAAATGTATTAACTTTATTAAAAATATTACTAAAATTTGTCTGTATTATTTCTTGACTTCCTATTAAATATCTTCTATACAAGTTTATACTGGTATTACCCTCTATCCAATCATCAGTTTCTTTATCTACAGGAATTATAAATGGTAACTGAAATCTTTCTAGTGCCATATTTTATTCACCTCTTGTTATGTTTCAACACATACCATACCATTATAATAATATTCTTTTTCACCACTATTAATAGTTCCATCAATGTATGATTCAACATGTGCAGAGGTTATGGGAACAAAATACGCGCCAGGTATATAATCTTCAGGTTCACCTGCAATAGCAAGAGGATGGAAAATACTTCTGAATCCACTTATTTTATTGCATTCCATATTTTCATAATAAGGTACTCCAATAGTATCTATATCTGCACAAATTAAATAATTTTTATAATTAGTATTTCCTGCAACTGATGGTGGTGAGACATTAAAAAATGTATATGATGGTATTATAACACCTATTTTACCAAGATATGTTCTTGCAAATATTATTATACCTGGAGATACTTTAGTTCTATCAATAGTTCCAACATTTGTAAGAGATAATGCACATGCATTATCTTTTATTTTTATATATTCTGATATATAATTAAGATAATAATTAGATTGAAGTATTGCACTTTCATCAGCAGCCAAGATGGTCGATTCATCTAGCGGTTGAATATTAGTATATGATGAATTACCTGCACTTGTATATAAAGTAAATGAAATATAATTTCGATTATTATCTTTTTCTGTAATAGATAATTCAAATAATAGTTGTTCATCATTTTCATAAGTACCGTCAATTTTACGAGTTTTCCCGTAAAATTTTAATACATTATCTTCAACTATTACTTTACTAAATAAATTAGGATTATTTGTCATAAACATTGTCTTTAGTTCATTGAGATGTTCAGAAATACCATTTCTATTTCTGATTGGAAATCTCTTTATTGCCATAATAGTAAACCTCCAATCTTAGTTAGTTTCCTATTTTGCAAGCGATAAAACCATTATAGTAGTAGTATTCACCTGCAATTTCTAAAATAACATCATCATTTTTTTCAATTTGGAATTGTATCATAGGTATCCAGAAACAATCATCACAATAATCTCCATCACCATTTACCATAGTAGGAGATAGTACAGTTTGATATGTTATTGCTGATTCAAATAATATATTTGAAAAATATAACTGTTCACCAGTACTTTCATATGTCAAACACGATAAACAGTTGGGATTTGATTCAGTATTTTTTCCAACACCTATCATATATGATGGTTGAATAATTGCAATATTACCTTTTATAGTTTTGGTAAATATTAAAATTCCGGGTTTTTTCATACCAGGATATGTGCTATTATTCAAAGGTCCAAGACTTATAGCAAATGTAGTTTTATTAATAGCTATAAATTCTATAGGATTGTTTAAATATCCACATGGAGAACCGTATGTTTCATCGAATACAGTACCTTGTGCTGTAGTTAATCCGAATTGTTGTAATCTGCTTACGTTTCCGATAGCTCTGTATAATGTTATACCAACTCCATTATTATCAGCTAGTATAGTCAAATCAAAGATTTTTCTATTTTTAGCAACATCATTAAATGAAATTGTATTTTCATTCTTTGTTACAGAAATAAAACCAGAATACGTTTCAGTTATATTTGCAATTAATTTATTAACACAGTCTGTAACACTAGTGCTATTTTCAAGTAAATTTACTTTTTTATAGAACATGAACATCACATCCTTTAATCATCAATTAATTCAACAGCTATTACTCCATTATAATAATACTTATAGTATTTTACATGAATAGTAGAATCAGAGTTATCTTGGAGTCTAACTAATGTTGTGGGTAAATAAAATACATTTGGAACATAATCATCATCTCCAGATACAGGTAAATCATTAAATGAAGCCATTGTTTCACCACTTCTACCGTATGTATATAAAAGATTAGTAGTTCCTGTAGTGTTATATGTCAATACTTGAATGTAATTGTTAGCACTTATTCTATTTCCATTAACATAACCTGTGAAAGGGTCTGTATTAGAAAAATTAATGCTTGGTTTAATAAGTGCAATTCTTTCTTTATGAGTTTTTGCAAAAATCAAAATACTAGGTCTGTATTTAACTTTACTTTTTTCAGTATTATTGTATAATGAAAGACCAATAATATTTTCTCTAATTTTAGTAATTTCAGATACAGCATTGAAATATTCAGGTAAAGATGATGATGCTCCGTATGTAGAAACATCATTACCATTTGATATACCGTATGTTGATAAATTATCAACGGTTCCTCCTGAAATATAACTATGAATTCTTAATCTGGCATGATCATATGACCAGTTATTATATGTTTTTTCAGTGGCAAATTTAAATACAAGTGTTTCTACACCATTTATATTATCATAAAAATCAATACTGGTTCCTACTGTTGAATCCTCAGTTACTTCATTTACTACTATATTAGAAAAAAATGTTGGTGCATTTTCTTCAAACCAGTCTTTTATGGAATTAAAATGTTTGATATAAGTAGTTGAATCAAAAATACTGTATCTTTCTAATCCCATAAGCTATCACCTCTATTCAATATAGTTTCACAGCAATAAATCCATTATAGTAATAAGGTTCACCATTAATATTAAGAACGGTATCTTCATTTTTCGGTAATATATACTGACTAACTGGCACATAAAAACAATCAGGACAATAATCGTCAGTACCTTGTATTATAATTGGATTTAATATTGTTTTATCACCATATACTGATTTAAACGGAATTGTATCATATCTATATGGTGCAAATTTACTTTCATATGTTACTGCAACTAAAGAATTTCTATACACATCATTAAAACCTGCTATTTTTATAATATCTTCTGTTTCTGCAGATGCTGATGGCATTATAATTGCTATTTTATCTTTCATAGTTTTAGTTAAGATTATTATTCCTGGAGAATAATAATCTTTTTCAGTATAATATATATTACCAAGACTTAATGCAAATGTATTATCATTTATACAAACTATATCTTTAACAGCATTTGTCATATATGGTGATCCTAAATTCCATTCTTTATTTAAATCTGCAACATACACGTCTTCATTAGTTCTGCTTAGAATATTTTTACTATATAATGGTAGTGGTTCTCTTTTAACATAGCCATTTGCTGGAATAAAACCAATACCTAATCCTGGAAATTGACTCCCCATACCATCTATAGAATAATCGCTAGTACTATATCTTTTTTCAAAAACATTAAATCTGTAATTATTATTTCCGAACGGAAGCATGTAGAAACTTAACATAGCTCCATCTTTTAGATACATGACTAAAAAACTATCAGCATCACTTTGAATAATAGTTAGTGGTGGTGGAGAATTACTAGTCCCTTCAACAGCAGAGTCAATTGAGTTACCGTATACAAAGCGAGTATCAGCAAAATAACTCGAAGACCTATCTGAAATTAAAGTGCGAGATTCACCTGTTTTTGGATATTTTATAGGTTCATTTTCCATAAACATATGTGGAAATTTTTCTACTAATTTATTACTAACATCAAAGATGTTTTTTTTAAGCATTATATATTGTCTTCCTCTCTCAGTTTCCAGAGAATTGATAATTTCTATTCTTTCATATATCATAAATTCTTATTCACTCCTTTTATTAAATATAATACATAGGAGTAAGATCAAGATGGTATGTATCATCCCATTTATTTATTAATTCTTCTCTTGCAGATTCAGCATTTTGCCAATCATCAAGTTTTAAATTTATATTTCCAATAGCTGTATTTAATTCAGAATACATCTTCATTGTAGGATAAAGGTTAGTTTTTACATCTAACAATGCCAAATGTAAGAATGATTCTCTTGCCGTTTCAGGTATTGATGCTAACGATTTGTCATGTTCAAATCCTAGTTCTAATACTATAGTGCTACTACTATAAATATTATACAGATAAAGTTTTCTAGGATGTTCATAATGGAATGTCATTTTAGGCATCATTTGGGTTATTAAATGAGCACCTGCATTAGCAAGTAATGTCTGATTTATTAAATTTCCAGTCATTAATGGCATACCACCACCATAATATCCTAAACCTGATAAGCATGAGTCATCATATCTAACATCAAGAACTTCTATTAATGTCCTATTTTTAAATTCAGGTAATAAATATATTTCATATTGATCTGTCTTTTTAATTCTTCTCATTTCATTAGTTTTTATAGTCATAGTCTCTCTACACGGATTATATTGAGAAAATACCGGTAAAGTAATATCAGTTATTATATCTTTAATAGTTTCATCAAGATTTTCAAATGGTGTTGCGATCGCCATTAATCCTAAATTTAATTTAATTCTTGTAATTATATTAGACATATTCATTATTTTTTCACCTCTTCACAATAAGGTATATTAAAACAATGTTTTAAAGGTAATAATTAGGGGGTTATAATACATGAATAATGATAGAAAAATATATTTAAAAAAATTAGAATCTATTATAAATGGAAATATAATTTTTTTAAAGAAACGATTGGATATATTTCCGAAAAAGACAATAAGAAAAATAAGCAGAATAAAAATGGATGATACTATAGAATTTAGAGATAAAGAATATACAAATAGAGAATTAATGAAAGAAATACTTACTAAATATAAAGAAATGATTAAAGATACAAAAAGTTTGTCATATATAACATTTAAAAGACAATTTATATCTGATTGTAAACTTACAGATGAATATGAAGAAGTTTATGATAAATATAAAGAAAAATTAATTGAAAAACTGGATGAAAATAAAGAGAAATTAAAATTCTGTCTTGATGCATTAAATGCTATGGATAGAAAAATGAGAAATAAATAAGAGATATGAGAAATTAATTTCTCATATCTCTTATTTTTTATAAAAAAAATTATTTACCTCTATCACGCTTGACGCCTTAGATCAGCGTCCGTATGAGTATGGTTTATCTTCTATCACTTATCTCGTCTTCAAGAAGTTTCATGTCATCCTTTAATCCACTAAAATATCCAGCACTATATTCCCTTTCCCTAGGTGTGGAGTTTCTAAATATCTTCTTAGCTATTGCTAGTAAATCCTCCAACTCATAACGGCTCATTTTTTTGAGAACAGAACGACTACGTCTTATCTCGCCTATTTTATTATCAAATTGTCTCTTTTTGGCATCAAGGTCTTTCTGATCATCCATATATCCTTCAGTAAAAATGTTATTAGCTTTTTCAAGAAGTAGAACAGTATCATCAGCAGTTATTTCATCATTATTGAATTTTTCGCATATAGCATCGACGATACGATTATAACGAGAATCGTATGATTCGGTCGCAACGTCATCATCATCGTTCTCTAACGCACTTTCAAACTCTTCAGATGTCATACCATCAAAATCAGTATAATCATATTCTTCAGTGCTTCCTAAATATTTATCACCAGCTTTTTCCATAAGAAGAACAGCTTCTTCAACAGTAATATCATCGTTATCAAACTTTTCACAAATGATATTCATTATCTGTTCGTATTCTTCAGGAATCTCTGATTCAGTCATCATATCACCGTCATATACAATCTCACCGAATCTGTCAATAGCTTTTTCGGTAAGAATTAAGAGTTCATCAAATGATATCTCGTCATCAATACACTTCGTAGAAGCATTTTCCATAAATTCTACATATGACTGATAGTCGTTAAACTCTATCATATCATCCATTGATGATTCCTTTTTAAATTTATAGTCTCCTTTATCATATAATGCCTTTAAATTCTTATCTCCGATTACAGTATTGTATTGATTCTTGCCAAGATTCTGCCTGCTTTGATTTTTCTGTGCATTTAACCATTTAATATCTCTCTTCGCATCCTGCTCAGATTTCTTAGTACCCTTAAGTTTCTGTACTTGAGAAATGAGTTTATATGCATCATCAAATAACTTATTCATATTCTTAGCCCAAGTAGAAGTACATTTGCTGGGATCATTACTATCTTTAACACCGTCTTCAATTTTCTTTTTCATATCTACTAATTTTTCTTCTAATTTTTTAGCATTTATACCATTAAGTTCTTTTGTCATCTTCTTATTATCAGAACTAACTTTCTCGTTTTCAGCTTTAAGCTCAGAAATTTTATTTTCAAGCTCTTTAATCTTAGCATTATTTTTATCTTTGGAACGTTTTTCTGCAGCTAATTCCGTTTGAAGACGTGAGATTTCAGCTCCAGTGGCACTCCTATTAGAAACTACATGATGAACTACTAAAATAGTAGCTAATACAGCAAGTGCAGCAACAATAGCTTTCTTCACCTTTTTAGCTTTAGCTTTTATTTCAGCAACCTCTTCGGGTGAAATTTGGTTACTCTTTTTTTCATTAGTCTCTGCTTCATACATAGTATCTTCATTTATACCATTTAATAATGAACCAAATTCTGATTCAAATGTGGGTTCATTATAATTATCGTCAACTTTTGACATTAATTCGTCAAATATGCTCATAGTTAAAACCTCTTTTCTTTAATGTATAATTTATCCTTTTGTTTTAATAGTACTTTATCAAGCACTATCTCCATCTTCCGAAATATCATCATTTGAAACGTCGTCATTTAGAGTATTATCAATACGATAATACTCTAAATCATTATTTTTTTCAGCTTTAGTTTCAAAATATGATTTAACGCAATAAATCAAGAATGAGAATGATTCTGCAACTACTGCAGAAATAAGTGTTTCGAGAATTGATACTTCTCTAAAACGCCATATAACAATCATTGAAAATATTTCAACTAATGTACAATTAGCTATGATAAAAAGTAATATTAACTTAGTCATAGTTAAAGGTGTTCGGTCATTATCAGTTTGACCTCTTTTAAGTTGAGATATTATTCTTCGTTCTTCTCTTCTTCTTGATTTAAGAACAGCTTCTTTATATTTTTTATCAAATTCTTTTTGATGTTTTCTTTCTTGAATTTTTTCTTCTTTAGTTAATTTTAGAGTCTTATTATAGTTACTATCTACTGTTCCCATAATAAATCCTCCTTATTATATAAAATTAATCATTACTGTCATTATCGAGTTCCGTAATGATATCATCAAGCATACTTTCAATGAGGAAATCATTTATTTCATCATCAGTAGCTGATTCTTTAAGGAATCTCTTTTCACACAGTTTTTGGAATTTTTTAACTTTAAGAGCAACACTCTTTTCTTTTGCGAAATTAGCTCTAAGTGCACCAAAAGCCTTATTATTATCTTTTGATAACTTAATCTGTTCAAATCTTACTCGAACATCAGCTATATCACTATTTAATTGACGACGAATATTCTTTATCTCAGGATCATTACTAGAGCGTGTTTCAGGTATTTTATTAAGCTCTTTTGCTATCTCATCAGCAATATCTAAACCATCCTTACAACCTTGTGCTCTAAGATCAAACATCTTACTGTCAATTGATGAGACAATAAGATCACATTCTGTCAATTTTTTACTAAATAAACTCATTATGATTTCACCCCTATTGCAATAAATAAAATATTATGTATTTGTTTTTTCTCAAAAAATATGAAATATATCCTTATAATTTAGCTCCAGCTAATAATTGTTTAATTTTTTCATTATTTGATGCAATCTGTTTTGCCATTCTGGTTAAATCAGCTTTATCTTTTTTGATGTCAGATTTAATTTTTAATAAATCATTAATTGCTTGCTTCTGAACATCAGCATCTTTACTTTTGGCATTCTTTTTAACAGTGTTAAGTTGTTTTCTTCTATCAAATAATGCAGATTTAATTCTTTTGAGGAATGATAAATTTTCTTTACGATTATCAGTTCCTTCAATCATATACAAAATTTCATTAAAAGCATCTGAATTATCTGTAGAATTGAAGTCGATTATATCATTATAAGAGTTAAAGTCATTAAAGTCTTCTAAATCAATATTATGACCTTTATAAAAAGTTTTATCAGCAATTACTCCTTTTTTAGGTTTTTTGTACAGATTATTAAACTCATTTTTAGTATCAATTATCTTCATTGATTTTTCTCCATCTTGTTTATACTTACCATCAGCATCTTTACGAAATAGAGAAAATAATTCTACTCTAGTTCCTTTGTCATTAACGGAACCATATCCAAATTTTGAATTTTTATTTGTAAGTTGGTCATTTACATATTGCAGTGCTTCATCAGCACCCTGATCACGACCTCTTAAATATTTCCTATTACCTTCAACATGTTTAGCAATACATATTCCAATAAGAATTCCACAAACTATAGTTAATGTCGCAATGATTTTCTTTAATTTATCAACGTCTTGAAGAACATCATTTATGTCAGTTCCTTCTAGTAACAATTCATCAATCTCGTCATAATAGAAATCTTTCATATTTTACAACTCCTCTTTAAGTTCTTTAGGAAGCATAAGACCTTTTGTAACCAAATCGGTATTTAATCCCATGCCTAAAAAATATACTGATGTCGTATTAAGCGTAGTTTTATTTAATACGTCATCTTCTAAATTTTCCATCGTTGTATATCCATTAAGAGATATATCCCTAAGCATTTCTTCTTTCATATGAATATCATCTGCACGAGGTCCATTTAATTCTCTTAATGTATTATTTAATCCCATTGATATTAACATGATATTTTCCAAATCAGATTCTCTACCATTTTTATCTCCCCCAGTAACCTGACCCGTAATGGATGAGCGAGAATCAATATTAGTGGAAATACCATTCTTTTTACTTACAGTTTGCTGGGTTCTCTTTATATTAATGTATCCAACAGGAACAGGTTCCTTAGTAGTAATAACATGTTTTTTATCCATAGTTAAATGAGGCATTGCTACATCTTCAAAAAGAGGAACATCGATTACTTTAGCTGCTCTTTCAATATCATCAAGAGTCATGGTATGCTCATAATCTACTATATCTAATATTAAATATGCTTTTTCATCAGCAAATAATGCTTTGAAATATGAATCAAATTGTTCATTCGTCATTGGTTCAAAGATATTTTTATATTTCTTAGTATTTGTTCCAGATTTGTCAAATGCATCAAAAAATGTATAAATTAAATTTTCCATCTTTTTTCTTTTTTTATCCGATATCATGAATTTCACCTGCTTTTAATTTATAATCAGCATTATCCATTTTTATTTGAAGAATATCTTTATATTCTTCATTATTTTCATCTCTTTTTGAAGATAAAGTAATTCCATATATATTTTCAGCATCATTATAAATTCTGAAAAGTAAGAATACTTTACCACCTATATTAGATATATATCGTCTTATATGACCATCTTTACTTCTTAAAATACATTGCCTAATATTAGGCATATTATATCTTAAGAATGAAAGCATATCTTCTGTTAATTCGAAGTCAGCTCTTACATTAGAACCCATGTAGTGCCATATTTCTTCAGGGGTTATTCTTTCAATTTGATATATAAATTTAGTTTCAGTACTATCATAAACTTTTTCTCCGAATATTTGATATTCATTAGATGAAAAAGTTACAATGTCCTTATACATTGATTCATGTAATATACCCTGTCTTGAAAAATATAATTCAGTATCATCGTCATCAATATCATTAATATTTTGAAGTATTTCTAATTCATCAATTTCATCATTTATATATTTTTCATTAAGAGTTTCTATACACTTTTCAAGAGATTTAGCAAAATCCATTCTATAGAAACTTAAGTAATTTATATAAGGTTTAGCAAAAAGACATAAATCACACTCATCTTCAGGAAAATATCCTAAATTTATATATAATAATAAAATTAAGCATGCCATTGAAAAAGAATTGTAATTTTTGTCATTCATCGCATTCCTTAAAAAAGTTTGAATATATTTTAAAAGTTTATTATTGTAGTTATTCTGAATAATATCTTCATTCATTTTAAAAAACAATTCTTCATTATATAATGAATACTCTTCTATTTTCCAAGGTATTAATTCAAATACTACAAAACTAGTTAAATCTAAATTTTTACTAACTCCTGTAATATTATCCATCCTAAATATAAATTTTGTTAATTGAGATAATGATGAAATTGGAGTCATTATAGACTCATTTGTTTCATCTCTTATCCATTTTGGTAATGTATGATTAAATCTACACCACCCTGTAATCATTCTTTCATAATTTAAATCATATATTGGTTCATTATGCTCTTGAGAGTAAACTCTTAAAAATGTTTTTATAGATAAAGGTGCACTATAAAAATGATCATAGTAGTGTTTTCTTAATTCTTTATCTGCATTATAAAAACTTTGTTTAAATATATTCACATTATCAGAAAGCATTTTTTATCACTTCCTTATTATAGCATTACAATATGTTCATCATTACCATCGAAATAACGCTCTTTAGCTATCTCTAAAAAAGTAAGAAGTTTTTCGTTCTGTTTATCAACTATTTTAATATAATTAAAAGTACTTCTATTAGAACTCATTAATTCATCTTTTAGTTTTTCTTTAACTTTATCAACATCCATGATTTTTTGTATGGTGTTAGGATTAGTTCCTCCATCTTTTATTTCTATCTCTAAATTAAGAGATGGAATAAAGAAATCAGGAATGTAAAAGTGTTTAGTTCCTTCATATATATAATAATACGTATGAGGTGAGGGTGCTATTATATCTGTAGGGTCAAAATGAAGAGTTAAGTCTAAAAACTCCAAAAAGCTTCTTTCATATGAACCTACATATGCTGATTTAGTAATATGGTCTCTCCATATATATTCTCCACTAATCTTTCTTTTAGAAAGCATTATCCTTTGTTGTTCGGGATCACTAAGAAGATTAGTTTTACCATATTTACCAATCATTCTTTTTTGAAAAGTTTCTATGTATTTTTGTTTACATTTTGGATCTCCACAAAATCTATTATATTTATGAGTTTTTTCATTCCATGTTGTCGGTTTTTTACATACAACACATGAACCTGCTTTTTTACCAGTTCTTACAAAGTAACAAAATTGCCAAGGATTCATATCTTCAGGAATTAATTCAATATGAGATTTTTCTGTATGCGCTACTAAATCTGCAACATCGAAAAAGAATTTATTACAAAATTTGCAATATATCCGTCTTTTACTAGACATTAGTTATTCACCAACTTTCTATTTTTATCCATTAAATATCTGTTTTTTGCTAAAAATAACATAAGTATAAAGAATTTTTTTATTTAATTGAGGTGAGATGTCGATGAATCAGAAAATTAATGAAATCATACTTGAAAAATATATTGATGATGAGTTATCTTATGAAAAAGCAAATGAGCTTCTTACATCGTTTATAGCATTAAATAATGATGGTTATATTGAAGAAGGTGCGAATAAAGATTATATCAATGCTTTTAAAGAGGCAAATAAAAAATTTAAGATAAGTTTTAAAAAACTTAAGAAAATTGCATCATCAGGAAATCCTGAGTTAGAAGATGAGTTTATAAAAGAATTAGAAATAGCAAATAAATCTCTTGATGAAGGGGTTACTGCTATATCTGATATTCCTTCTTCAGCAATATCATCTGTTTTATCATTTATAATTCTTGACATAACCCAATTTTGTAAATGGATAATTCCTACTATATTAACATTTGGTTTAGCTTCATTTGTATCATTTTTCCAAAGCTTAACTATATTCCTTAAAGGTGTAGTTAAAGGAGTTAAAGGTGAAGAAGATTGGGCAGAAGCTTTAAATTTAGTAAGACAGAAGTATTTAAGAATATGCGAATATAATAGGAAACTATTAACCATGCTGCAAAAGAAGTATAATAAAAATATGGAAAAGCAAGTTGCAAAAAATGAGAAGAAAAATAAAAAGAATAATAATAAGGAGTGATAAACTTTGAATGAGTACCTTGATTTAATTTCAGAAAAGTTTATCGATGGTGAAATAGACGAGTCTACATTTCTGGAATATTATCTTACAACTTTAAAAATTGAAGATAGTGAAAATGATACTGAATATTACACTGAAAACAGTAATACTGAATATAAAAATATATTTAAAAACGCGAAAAAAATATATATAAAAAATGTAAATGAGATGAAAAAACTCATTAGAGAAGCTGATAAAAATGATTACCAAGTTTTCAATGACTATAAAGAAGAAGCACGAGAAAGCATTTCTTCTGCAATGAGAAAAATTAAGGATATACCATCTGATACATCCAGTACAATTATATCTTTAATTTCAAAAATTATTACAGATTTATTAAAATGGTCGATTCCAATATGTGCTTCATTCGGATTTTCAAAAATCATAACACATGCTGACGCTGAAATAAATTATTATTCTCAACTTTTAATATTATTTAGAAAATATGCTTCAACCGATGCTCAAGAATGGAAAGATGCATTAAATGGTATTAAACACCGTTATTTAAAAACATTACAAGTATATACTGATACTCTGGATAGTCTTGAAAACGTATATATTAATACAGTAAAAGATAAACAAAAATCTACTAAAAAGAAAAGGAGTAAATAAAAATGAATAATTCACTCGTTTTTCCAATGTTATATTTAACTGAAGCATACAGCAATGAATCTTTATCTATTGATAAATGTGTTACAATTGCAGATACAATATTATCATCTAATGATAATGTATTTGAAGGTGCTAATGATGATATTATGAGAACCTTTTCTAAAGGACAAAAAAAGTTTAAAGAGATAGTTAAGAAACTTAAACCATTAGTTAAAAAAGGAGATCCTGAAGACGCAAAAACTGTTGAAAAACTTGTAGATGAGGCTATTGCTTGTATGGATGAAACATACGAAGCTATTCAACAGATTTCTTCAACTCCTGCAAGTACAGTTCTCTCATTTTTAATTATACATATTATTGACTTCGTTAAGTGGGCTATTCCGATTCTTTTAACTGGGGGATTAGCTGCTATTATCCCTGGTCTGCAACAATCACTTAATATTTATGAAAGTTGTGTTAAATACATTAAAGATGGGGAGTCAATAACCGATGCATTTAACCAAGTAAAAATCAGATATTCACATGATACTAAGGCTCTTAAAGCATCATTAAAGAAGTATGTAAATATGTATAATAAAAATGTTAAAAAGAACGAAGAAGAAAAAAAAAATAAAGATTAATGAAACGAGATGAGTAATAATTATTATTACTCATCTCTTTATTTTTTCAAATTAAAATTCATATAATTTACATTGTGTTAAAGTCACAAGTGTAAATAAAGAAAGGGATGATTAATAATGGCAGTAGATCCTGTATATGGATTAAATAACTTTAAAAGAGAAAAAATATTATCTGAGAGTGAAACTCTTGTAAAAAATGTAATGTCGATTCTCTTAGGAAAACCAGGTTTTTATCCATCTTTACCATCACTTGGGATGAATATAGGTGAAAAACTTTATATGTTTGAAGATGATGTTGACACTAATGAAGTTAAAGCAGCATTAGTATCCCAGTGTAAAGATTTTATGCCTTATATACAAAGTGGTGATATTGATGTAGCTACTTCAACATATAAAGGGCATTTAGTACTTCTATTTTTATTACCAGTAATAATTCAAGAAAAAAAAGTTTCAATAGCACTAGGAATTACATTAAATGAAAAAGGACAAATAATGTATCAATTTACTGCAAATCCGGAAGAAACTCAAATAATCTAGTAATATTTTTTTAAGGAGGGCTATAGATTTATGGCTAATGAAATTAATAATAACGATTTTTTTGCATCTGGTGGTAATACTGATGACGATATGAATCTTGATAAATTATTTAGTCAAGAAGAAAACAAAGCAAATACTTCATCTACAGTAATGAAGCCCAAGAACGAAAAACCCTTATCTCCTCTTCAGCAGATGAGAAAGGAACAAGAAGAAAGAGGTCTTGGTGCAGTAGTTGCTAATAAAGACCTTGAAGAAAAGAAACTTAAGCATCCTGTATTCGATGATGAAGAAAGAATCGAAGAGTTTGAAAAACGTGAGAATGAGCTTGATGAGAGCTTGGAAAAGCGTAGACATGTTGTTGTAATCAAGCATCCTGCTAATGCTGCGGAATTCGCCAAGATGATGCTCGAAGTAGATTCTGTAGTCATTAATGATAATGGAGAGGCTTCTTTCAATTATATGGATAAGGATGGTAATTCACTGACTCCCGAGTTTATAAGACTCCGTAAAGAGGGTGAAGAAGCATTTGATTTAGATGGTGAAAAAAGAAGAATTGCATCTGTAAATAATAACGATTCATCTAATACTGATAATACTTCTAATGATACTACTACTCCTACTCCTGATAATAACGAAATTGATGAAAAAGAAGCTGAACTTAAGAAAACTGTAGAAATTCTTATAGATAAAACCGGTTTAGGAACTGATTTTATTCTTAATGACGTTGAAAAGGATAAAATTATAGAAGCTGATGAAATCAAACTTAATGAAATTGAGTTTGTTGATGTTGAATCTTTTATGGGTAAAAGAAGTGAAAAGTCTTTCCAAGATTCAATAGCTGAATATCAGTTATCCAATTCAAAAACGACTATCTGTTTCCCTGCATCAGGATTCAGAGCTCAGATGAAAGGTTTAACATATGGTGAAATGTCAGATATATCATTATCTATGGATTCTGTAACATTTGACCAATACTTTAAGAGGTTAAGCATCATATATAATAAGATGATAAATATCAACGTTGGTCCGTTTAAGAGCTTCAATGATTTCCTTAAGGGATTTGCATATGTTGATATTTCAATGGCTTTATATGGCTTATATATTTCAACTCAGAGTGAAGTTCAGACAATTCAGTTAAGGTGTGGAAAAGCTGGATGTGAAAAAGGATTTAACTGGGATTTTAATACCAGATCTATTATTCGTCTTGAAAAGTGCACTCCTAAGTTCTTGGAAAAGATGAAAGAAATAGCAACTGCACCTCCTACAGAATATGATAATATTCGTAAAAATTCTGCAGTTTTAAATTCTAAGTATATAAGACTGCCTGGTTCAAAATTCGTTGTTGAAATGGGTATTATTTCAGCATATGAATTCCTGTATAATTTCGTTCCCATCATTGATGAGGATAAATTTAAGGAAGAATTTGGTGATGATGTTAGTGGTATCTATAAGAATAATATACTATTCTTAACTACTGTACGTTCTATCAGAATTCCTAATGATGATGGCACATATACATTATGTGAAACATATAGGGATATTCTTGATGCCATCTATAATATCGATCCTTCTGATTTTAAGATTCTTGCAGCACTTACGAATAAATATACTGGTGAGTATAATTCGTATTTCTCATTTGGTGACGTTACTTGTCCTCACTGCGGAAATGTTACACATGATTTAACTCTTACGATGGATGAACTGGTTTTTCAGACATTCAGACGGTTGATGAATACAGATATCAATGTGGAGAACATGCAAGATTTCTAGACACTACAATAGCTCTTTTTAAAGGAGAATTATCATTACATGAAATTTTACACGAACTTCCTTTTCGAAGACTGATAGAACTCAGAACAGCACGAGTTAACCGTCTATTAGAAGAGAATAAAGAATTGGATAGAGAAGCTAAACAACAAGAAAGCGAATCAATACGGAATCGGATTATAAGTAAGTGAGAATAAATTTCTTTCTTTGATACTTATAACTCAATAGTTTAATTAAAGAAAGGAATTAACATTATGAAAAAGACGATGACTGAATATATTTCGGTCCTTTCTGATAATGACTTCTTAGTTTTAGAAGATATTATCGGAAATAAATACCGAAAATTTCTTACACTTTATTGGATGTTAAAAGACTATAGTGACTACATATATAGCTTAAAATATAAGGAAAGTAAACATGATATATTAAAAATTGAAGTATGTTTTTCTAATATTAAAACAGAAAAAGTTTTAAATAAATTACATAAAAAAATACCCGATAATTATACAATTTTGATTTATGATAAAAAAGAAAAAATTTATATAGAAATATCAAAAGAAGAAGAATGAAAAAAAATAACACAGATGGTCGGCGAACCCATCTGTGTTATTTTTTAATCCTTACCTGATGATATTATACCTTGTAATAGCGACGCTATTACAACATCAGGTAAGTCTGATCGCTTATCTTCAGCGGTAGCTTTAAAGATAAGCGACCACCATTCTTTGACAACTTTGAAATCATCATCAAAGAATGGTGCTTTTTGTTCTTTCATAATCTCCCTCCTTTCTAAATATATAATGTATAATAAAAATATGTTAAAAAACGGAATGACTAAAAATAGTCATTCCGTTTTTCATTATTTAAAGATATCGTTTTTCTAAAGAATCTAATAACTCAGCACATTTTTCAATGCTAATTTTGTTATGATCTGCCTTTTCCAATATAATAGACGATATACGGTCATACTTATTATATTGTGATTCATTATATAGTTCAATGTCAGTTTCAATAGTATTAAAAAATTCCATCCAAACATGAATTGATTCGTTTATATCATCATCAGTCATCTCAGTCAAATATGCGCTTGGATGTAATGACAAAAACATTAAGTCTTCTTCATTTTCTCCACTAGAGAAAATATTTGAAAATTTTCCACCCTGCCCAAAAAATTGGGTTCCAAATTTACCAGCAGCACAACGTACTTTAGCTTCATGTTTTTTATTTTCTTTACTAGCAATCTTTTTGCCTTTTGCAGTAGACCTAACATCATCAATTTCATCTTGAGCTTTCTGCTTCTTACGATCAAGGGCATCTTGGAAATGAGCTTCATCTTTTTTCCAATATTTTTTCTTTTCGTTTCTCCATCTATCTAATAAATCATCTTGTAATTTATCTAGTTTTTCAGTTTCATCATTAGATAGTTTTATTCCTAATTTTTCTTGTAATGAGCGAATTTTTTTATTTAACTCTTTACTTTTATTACAAAGATTATTAGCATCTTCCCACTCTTTATCTGTTAAAAACGCTGAATCATCTTCCTCTGTAGTTCCGTCAGGTTTCTCTTTCGTTTTGGGTTTATCTATCTTTTTCTTATACTCGCCAAGTTTCTTTTTAATATCTTTAGCTTCCTCTTTCACCGCTTCTAATTTTTTTGTTTCTTCTTCTGCATTTTTTTCCATAGTTTTTTTAATTTTTCGAATTATCAATCCTATTGCAATAATAGTACTAGTTAATACTGCAATTGCTAATACAATTTTAGCTCTTCTCTGCTTGTTTAAATCTTCATTAGCCTCAGTATATAATACACTACTTTCGGTTATATCGTAAAAGTCGTCATACAATTCTTTGATATCATACATAAATGTACCCTTCTTTCTTGGTATATTAATTTATTAAACTGTTTTTCTATAAAAAAAGCACATGATTTATTTTCATGTGCTTTATTATTTTTATATATCAACATTGGCTATTATTATTTCTTTACATTTCTTTTTCATTACTGGCATTATTCGTTTTAAAAACGCAGTACATTCAGGAATAGCGTTATCGACTAAATAAAACATAAACGTATCATCATCTTCAGAATATTCTCTCAATCTTCCTCGTAATTGGTCAGCTAATGCTCTAGACCCAATAGGTTCAAGATTAATTAAAACTCTTAGTCCTTTAATATCATCACCTTCACCTATTGATTTAATAGTTGAAGATATTATATCTGAATTTCTTGATTTATTATTTTCATCTATAGAATTTTTACTATGAACTGTACCAATTGATTTATCAGTCATATTAGCTAAATGTTTAGCTATATATTCGACAGATGCTACTTTAGGAGATATTATAAGAGTTTTACCTTTAAGATTTTTTGTATCGTTAATAATTTTTTCTAGAATTCTCATCATAGTGTCGTCAGGTTCTTTTAATGCATAATCTATGAATTTATAATTTGAAAATCCATAGCCTGAACTCATGTTAGTTATATCTTGAATAGTAGGTCTTGTATGATAATTAACAACTACTAATACAATATGCTTTCGTTTTTCTTCATAATTAAACGTTTCTTCACCAAATCTATATAATGATGAATATGCAAGTTTGTAAATTTTTACTTCAGTTTGATCACTGCGAGTAAATGTAGCTGTTAAATAATAAGAACGATATACATTAGAAAAGTAATCTATCATTAAAGAATTTTCAAAGAACTTATGACTCTCATCAACTACTTTAATACCTACTTTCATAATTTTAAATAATTCTCTTATTGATTCCCAGCCATGTCTTTTAGCATAACTTGTGAAAGTTTGATGATTAACTAAATATATATCAGCACTTATTTTACCATTCACTATTTGATCAATTTCATGAGAACCTGAAATATCAAATATCTTATTTTCAGGAATATCGGTCATAGTTAAAAATGATTTTAACCATTGGTCTTTAATACTTTGCTTATGAGTAATAACTATAGTTTTAATTCTCATTTGCATTATAGAATAAATCATACAGAATGTTTTTCCATCACCAGTATCAAGATTCAAACCAAACTGAGAATACATGCATCCTTTATTAAACCTATCACTTGAAGTAAGAAATGCAATTGCTTCATTTTGTATTTTATCTCTGGGTTCATATAGCATATTATATTTATCAATTCTTTCATATTCATCAAATCTATTAGGTGTGATAATACTACCAAAGAATTTTTGTAATAATAGTGTACTAATACCTTTAGGAAGATACAAAGTTTTACTATCATTATCATAATAATATCCAATAGGGATATACTTATGACGTACAGCATCATACTTAGAAAGCATTTTTTCTAATTTTGGTACACTGTTAATTTCGTATGGACTTATTTCAGTATGAGTTTGATAAACTTTAATATCCATATATTTAATCTCCTTTTTTTATAAAAAATAGAGTGTATGAGAACTTAATCTCATACACTCTTTATTATTATCGGCGTCCGCTATTTATCATAGAGGCGAGGTCATTTCCTCTGTAACCGCTTCCACCTCGCGATGAACCTGCTGAACTAGTTGCTATTGTAACTACCATGTTCAGTAAAATCTGTTTCTGCTCTTCCAGAGAAAAATCTTTTATAGACTTTTCTATGTCCTCGATATTAGCCGTTTTACTACCTCTTCCAGATGCCGCTCTTCCGATAATAACTTCGGACAGAATGTTTGCGGTTTTTTCCAGAATCTTGTTTCTCTTATCAACAAGTTCCTGAATTTCTGTGGTTGCTACTGATAAATTTTTCATTGCAAAAACTCCTTTAAATAAAATTATTTTTAATGCCCTTATAAGAGCTATTAAACGTTTGTAATAGATAGAATAATAATCTACTTCTTAATTTTCTTCTTATCATCACTATGTCTTATAAACCAGTCATGTGACGATATTGAACCGTTAGATTCTTTCCATTTTCCATCTTTATTCATTACAAATGAATTAGATGTATCTTCTTTATAGACATTAATAATCCATTTAAGCTGTTGAACTACTGAAGAATCTTTCAATGAAATCAGAGTCTCTACACGCTTATCAAGATTTCGTGTCAATAAATCAGCAGAAGATATATAGTATTCAGAATTTTTACCATTTTTAAAATAATAAATTCTACTATGCTCTAAGAATCTACCGACGATAGATTTTATATATAGATTCTTTCGAGGAACTATACTGCATACTCCTCTACAAATAATATATATCTCAACGCCTTTATCGGCAGCTTCATATATTTTATCAGCCATTATTTTATCAGATAATGAGTTTATCTTCATAAATATTTCAGCTTTTTTACCTCTTTTAGCCAAGCTTATTTCTCTATCTATACAAGATATAAGCTTCTTTCTAAGAGATACTGGAGCGTAGAATATTTTCTGAAGTTTTTCATCAGGGCTTGAATGTCCAGATAAAATATTAAATATATGAAGTAAATCATTTCCTACTTTCTTATTATTAGTAAAATAGGAAATATCAGTATAGCCTTTAGCCGTAACTTCATTGTAGTTTCCGGTGTTGACGTGGGAGTATATTGAGATTTTCTTCTTATCATTTTTATCTTCCTTTCTTATTATAACACACATTTTACAATGTGTTTTTAGCCATTCATTGCCAAGAATAACAGTTGCACCATTATTCCTAAGTTTCTCAACTAACTTGATATTATTCTCTTCATCGAAACGAGCTTTAATTTCTATTAGTACAGAAACTTTCTTTCCATTTCTAGCAGCTTTACATAATGCTTCTACTATGGGAGAATCTACTGACGATACTCGATATAAAGTTTGTTTTATAGCAAGTACATTCGAATCTTCAGCTGCATGCTCTATAAATTTTACAACTGTAGAAAAACTATCATATGGGTGGTGGAGTAATATATCTTCATGTTTAATTGCATCAAAGATATTATAATAGTTTTTCGAATCATATATAAAAGGTTTAAAAGGTATATACGAATAACTGCTATCCAACAATGGTTGACTAAACCTCTTATATAAAATTATTTTACTTTTATTGTAAAAATGATTATCAGGTATTTTAAATACTGAAAGAAGTATACCTAATAATCTAGAAGAACTTTCAGATGATAGTTCCAGGAATAATGGATTTCCATGATTTCTTTTTTGAATAGTTTCTTTCATTCTATCCACTATAAACTTAGAAGTATCATGAGAAATAATTACCGAACCATCTCGGATAATTCTAAATATTCCTTTAGATGTTATAGATTTATTTATGAATAAATAATCATTCATATAGTATAAAATAATATCTTCGGTTAATAAAACTTTATCACCTATTTGATAAAATTTATCTATATTTTCATCTATAGGAATTATCATTACTTCTTCAATTCCTGAATTAAGTATAGTTGCCACTATACATAATTCTCCAGATTTGATATCAGGTATTTCATTATCGGTTACACATATCGGAGTTAATAAAGGAAAAATATTATTATGAAATTCTTCTAACACTTTTCCTTTTTCTCTCTTATTAAGTGATTCAATTTTACAAAATTTTACCTTTTTCTTTTCAAGCTCTTTCTTTAATGATTGAAAGGTTTCATTTTGTAAATCTTTAAATGATGTTATTGAACTTAGTATCTTGCCATACGGTTCTACTTCTTTATCGTGATAAGCATTTGAAAAACGAACCGATATCATTTCGTCCATATTTGAATCACTAATTGCAAGGAATTTCATTCTTTCGTTAAGCGGTATATTTTTCTTCATCGCACACGATATAACTCTCTTATTAAAATCAATAAGAGATAATTCCCTATTTATAAAAGGACCTCTAACTTTAGGCTCTTTTATCTTCATCTCATATTTTTCTTTATCAAGTTTCATTTCATTTAAAATCTCCTAACATATAAATTTTATTCAATTTCTAATAATGAAATAATTTCGTCAACCATTTCATCAGTTAACTTATTTACTTCATTATCAGAAGATGTGTATATTATTGGGGTTTTCATGGGATCTATACTATCTCTCTTATTATCGTATGCAATAATAACAAAGTCAAATCCCAATAACTCGGACCATAGATTAAAGTACCGAGTTGATGTTTTTGTAACACCACTAAGAGCACTTCTCATGTTAGGGAGCTGATAAGTTGTCTTATTTCCTTTAAAAGCACTCTTCAAACGATTTATATCGATACCTTTTTCTATGATAATTAACTTTATTAATTTCTTTAGAAAATCATCTTTATCCCGTATTGTAGGACAAAACTTTCCTGTTGAAGAATTGATATCAATGATACTTTCGTCATAAAGTTCTTCATTTCCCTTAATATTACTACTAATATCATCGTAGTTGAATTTCTCAATATTTTTTACATTGAAAATTTCACGGACTTCTTCTCTAGGTTCAGTAAATTCGAACTCACCTACATCATTTACCCAAAAATACGGATATCCCTTAGGGTCTTTTAACACTTTCCCCTCAGCTGAATATATCCATATCATATTATCATGAATATATCCATGGTTATTAATAAATACATTGGATTCATCAATATATCCATCAACAACTAAAGAAAGGTCTTTTGAAATTATAAACCTTTCTGCACCACTACCATTATTTTGTACTTTTTTCTGTTTCATAATTTAAAACTCCTCTCGTTTTTTATAAGCATATACAAATGCATGAAAATAATATATAATTTTTAACACAAAGTATAATCATTAATATAAAAAAAAATTGACGTGAACAAATTATGTTCACGTCAATTTAAAATTATCGACCAGAGAAATCTCTATAACCTTTAGATATTACTTTTTGCCCCATATCTATCAATAACAAACCAATACCCATCTTCATCAGGCATGTTCCCTTTGAGAGTATCGATTTGAGTATCGAAGAAGAGGAAAAGTTGTTAGACGAATTATTATCGTCATAAGTGTCATCATTTCTCACAGTCTTGTTTTCGTAGTCATACGTATAAAACATATCGTACCTCCAAATAATAATATTTTATATAAGCTTTTAAACCTATATAAAAATATTATATAAGTGATTTAATTTTATTAATTATTTCAAGACGTTCTTCAATTGGTTTAGACTTTAAGTATTTAACAGTATCTTCAATAAATGAGTCTTCTGATACCGTACCTGTAACCGTCATGTCTCCATACTGTGGTTCTCCAATGAAAGATGGATTTAATGAATAATTTTTGGTAATCGAAATTGATTCATTATCTTTTGTGCCATTGGAAATTAAATTAGATATGATTACATTTTCATCTCTAGACTTTTTCGGTATTGATGAAATAGTAGCTACTTCAGTTTCACCGTTTATAATTCCTTTTACCACATCAAATGGATTAATTAAATCACTATTATTTATATCTTTTAAAATATTTCCCATGATTTATATTTCCCTCCTTTAACACTTCTTTTTCGGTTAATCCGATTTTTTCTATCAAATATCTGGTCAGTGTTGTTTTTCCTGTACCACTATGACCAGATATTTCAGCTTGTTTAGTAGAATCAGCAAACCAATGTTCAAGTTTATATAGAGCAGATATCTGCTCATTATTTAATTCTATTTCCATATATTAAATTTCCCTCCTTTTAGTTATCCTTAATAAACATGTCGCCATAAAAATATAAAAATAGATTAAAGAAATCAACATGGTAATCTATTATTCCAGTATTATTTAAATAATAATTACAAAATTCCCAATATCCTAAAATATTAAGAGCTTTAATCATTTCATCATTAACTTTTATCATATCGTTAAAAAGTAATGGTATTATTTTCTGAAAGGTAATATCTGCTTTAAATAATAAACTTTCTTCTTCATATTTAGTCATAACGATTGGGATTATATCAAAACCCTTAAATGCATTGTCATTCTTTGACATTACATTTGATTGAAGTAGTAGACTATTTGGTTGCTTAAGTGATAGTTTATAGAATTCTTCTCTATCACACTTAATTTCCTTTTCTATAAACATATCTTTTCGTCGAGTTTTTCTAAACTCTTTAGCAAATTCAATATTATCCGTATATGCGTATAATATTGGTTTTGGATATGAGCCATAATAATCACCAATCTTATAAAATAAATTAATCTTCATGAGTGTATTCCTCCTTTTTTTAATTAAAGAAATAATGTATAATAATGATAAAAAAATAAGAGTATGCATATATTAACTATATGCATACTCTTATTTTTTTATATAGGTATAAGTTTAAAAAACGTTTATGTCATAAAACTTCATGGCATTACTGTAAAAGAATACATCTTCTTTACTTATTGGCTTAAAATAATGAGCATCAACTCCAACATCTAAACCAAAAGATTTAATTTTCTGACGACCATGAATATGTCCAAATAAATTATATTGAACTCCTTCTTTAATACTCGGATTTACAATACAATCTATTGGCTCATGACAAACATGAACTAATAAACGTTCAGATCTATTATCTGAATTAATTAGACTCATATCTAATCCATTAAATGGAATAACATCGGAAAAACCATACTCTTTAATTTCATTACAGAATAATACTGCCGATTCAGTTGCATTATTTTCTAATGCTTTAAACTCATCCTGTCGATCATCAGGTATTATATCAGTTGAATATACATTGAATATGAATCTCCAATAATTTTCAGGAAATGTTTTTAAATACTGATTAGTCGGTGTACTATATTTGGTATTGTATAGTGTTACGAATTTTTCAAATTCGTCAGCGAATGAGCTATCAACCATCTCTTTAATTTTATATTTATTATAGAACTCATTAAGTTCATAATTACCCCATATTAAAATAACTTTACCATTAAGATATTTTACAGTTCGATAATCTCCAAAATCACCAAGATGGTATACTATATCGTTACTACTAGTAACCACATTATTAAAATTTTCAATCATATGACTATCACACTGGTCAATAGTAGAAAAGGGTCTTTTAGATAACTCTATTGCCCTCAAACTACCATAGTGTGTATCACTCGTGAAAAATACTTTACTCATCGTTATCACTCTCGCTTTCATCATAATCTGTTAAGTCTATTACAATATTTTCTATCCCTGTTCTTGGATTAAAGATATTTATAATAGACTTAACTATTAGTTTAATTACAAATAAAATATTTGAAAGAATAAAATCTATTAGTAAACTTAGTACCATTATTATTAGAAATAATATCAATAAAAATGATTTAACTATTTTATTCATATCTCTATCTCCCCTATATGTCAGGAATTGTATCTTCTTCTGGTTTTATTATTATTGATTTGTCATCCATATCATCTTCAATAACTTCTTGAACTGTTACATTATTAGTGTCTTTCTTTTTTAATTCTGCACTTTCCATATCCTTAAGATAAATAACAGTATTAATTAATTGAATAGATAATGAATTCATGTCTAGATGAGTGAGTTCAAATAATAAAAATTCCATTTCACTATAACTTAAATAAGCAAAGTTATCATATGAATTAATACAGAATATACATCCCTCATAAAATTTCTCAGGGTCAGAATCATCAGGAACTACAGCTGGTAATAATCTTATTCTTTTATTATTTGTAGCTACGACATCTTTATATATTTTAGATGCAATTTCATTATTAAGAACAAGTTTATTATTTCTATAATAATAAAGATCTTTTATTTCTTTATACTGAGAAATCATTTTAGATAATGCTCTATTAAAAGAATATAACGATATCTTGTTAAGATTAACAAATAAGTTAGTTGACCAGTTTTCTTCTTTCTTATTTGATATATCTAGAGTTATAAATGGTCTTGGAGTTACTTTAAGATACGTAGAGCCATCTAATGTGAATTTATTTATAAGCTTACTATTATAATTATATTTCTTATCATCATCCCCTTCAATTATTAACCCAAATTTAATTTTTATTGAGCTAACTTTACCTAGTTCAATCGAAGCTTTGAACATAGATATCATTCCCCTTTATCTTCTAGTGTAGCATTATTATCAGCCGCATCAGTTGCAAGCTTGTCACAAAGTTCGTTATATTCATTATCATTATGACCTTTAATCCAATTAAAATGGACTTTATGGATTTTTAGTTGTTCTATTAATAAAATCCATAAATCTTTATTTTTAACAGGAGAACCATTTCTGGTTTTCCATCCATTATTCTTCCAGTTGTTTATCCATTTTTTATTAAATGTATTTACAACATATTGTGAATCTGAATACAGCTCAACCTCACAAGGAGCATATAAAGATTGTAATGATTTAAGAACTGCCATTATTTCCATACGGTTATTTGTAGTGTTTTTATATCCTGCGGATATGGTCTTTTTAATTATTTTACCATCATCATCGGTAAATAATAAAACTGCACCATATCCACCTTTTCCAGGATTACCTTTACTAGCTCCGTCAGTATATATAGTAACTTTTTTCATTTCTTTTTTCATATTATTTCTTACCTTTCTTAATAACATCAACAATTAAAGCTATTACAAAAATTAATACTAAAACGCAAAACCCTGTAATTGAAATGTCTAAAATTAATTTGACACCTTTTAAAAATAAACCAATAGCTGTGGATACAATGAATAGTATTACAACTATTAAAATTACCGATATAACTTTTAATGTATTTTTCATAATTATTATTCTCCTTATTTAAATATAAAATATAGTATGGCTAATAAAAATAGCCATACTATATTTTATATATTATTCATCGTCGTTTTCTATATCAGGTTCTTCTTCGTCTTCTTCTTTATCCGTATCAATAGATTCTTCCATTATAATTTCATAAAAACCTTCACGAGAAGTTCCACTAACGATCATATTTTCGTCAGTATAGTTCTCCATAGTCTGAAGTAAATTATAATAGTCATCTTTATTATCTACATTAAGCTTAATATATGACACACCTTTGTGTTCACATATAGCTTCGAGATCTTTATAAAGAAGATAACCGAAATCGTCAGGTTCATTATTATCATCAAAATACTGTCCTTTCATGTTATTAAACGGACTAATAAGTCCAGATAAACCCGGATCAGAATTTGATGCTACCAGAATATCAATATACCCCAGATACGAGGGATGAATTCCTCGATGTTTCATATTGATATTATTGGAATTTTTACCACCAAGAGAATGAGGTCCTTTAGACGTATATTTAAGTTTTGAGAAAAAGTTCATATCATTGATACTTTCATCAAATCTTAATATACCTGAAGTATGCATCTTCTGAATGAGTATATCACCAGGGAATTTAAATAAGTCACGATAGTTTTCTATCGTAGCCTTATTTCTAAGACTTATGATACGATTAAGTCTTTTACTAAATTCTTTAGTGAGTAGAGATGCTATATACTCATTACATCTGATTCTTTTATTCCTCAAATCAAGATTATCTTTCAATCTTAATTCATTATATTCTTGCATCATCCAACGAAGAACTGTGTATATATTCTGTTTGTGATACGGATGAATTTTTAATATTTTCTTCGTAGTTTGATCAAGTAAACGATTGAAGAATCTTAAAGTATCCTTACCTTTCTCATAATTAGCAGGTGTTACTATCTTTTTAATCCATACCTTAGGGTCATCCAATTGTTCAATTGTAACTCTATTGGTACAAATAGTAAGGAACCCACCAACTATTGATTGAATATATGGGTACTTGTTAAAAAGATCTTTATTAACTCTCAAATAGCATTTTGAAGATATTCCAAAATATAAATATTCAGGATCATTCTTCTTAGGAAGTTTAGAATAAAATGATATTATTCTATCTACTTCCAAAAAGCTAAGAGCATAATCAAGACCTCTTGAAAGATAAAACAGTAAAACTGGAATTTCTTTATTAAATACACTCACGTAATATACCGGAAGCTTATATTCCTTCCCCTCACTGACTCTGGTTTCATCTTCTTCAGAAAGGGATTCATTATAGACATCTTCGATATGAATAGAACTTGCTTCTATTATATTACGTTTAACTACAACAGGCATTAACGATTTAAGCGTTAATGTTGTTGCACCGGTATATGTGCTCTTTTCAAGTAATTGATATATCATATAATACCTTTTACCCCTAATATAGAAATATCCATCTTCATCCTGAAGAGGTATAAGCATTTCCTTAGTTATCGGATATATATGATATTTTTTCTCTTTCGTTTTATGATCTTCTTCAAGAATAGAAATTTCTAATTTAATTCTAAGTTTACCACATCTATCATCATTGATAAACTTATAATCATATTTTTTCTTTTTAGATTTTTCTCTTTTGAAAATGAATTGATTTATATCAATATCACTTTCCTTTTCACTATAAGAGAATTCGACTATTCTTATATTTTCGACAACTTCGAGACTTTTCCATGCATCCTTAATATAATCAACCAACGGATCATCAATTGATTTTGTTATTAATGGCATATTGAGTTCGTCTTCGTATTTGTCTACATATTTCTTTAAACTTTTCTTCATTATAGAAGCCTCCTATTAAAAAATAAAAGCGGAAATATAAAATCTCCGCTTTTACACTATTTACGCTTTATTCGTAAGATGACGAAACTCCGAAGTCATCTTTCAGAGCTTGCTTCCTAGTGAAATTAGGTTCAAGCCCGAATATGAATTCTCCGTCTTCAGTTACCTGTGCTATAATCTTGAAGCAATTAATGAAATTCAGTACCATCTCGTCAATACCATTAACATTCATATACTTCTTCAAGTATTCAAATGTCATATCATAAATTGTGCAGAATATCGGCATGATCATTTGTTCATTATGAATCTGCACATTTAATCTTTTGGCTATATTTTCTTTAGCTTTGATGGTTATTTTCTTCACTATTTCGGGATTCTCACGAATATTCTCCGCGTTCCACTGTACACATCTTTCAGACGCATCAAGACTTTTATCAACATCGCCGACATCAGAACGATTATTTGAATGTACCATTCTAATAACGATGTTTCCTATCTTTTCATTATCTTCGTCGTCCTCAGATTCTTTGGTTGAAAATCCTATTATAAATCTTCCACCAATATCAATGTTGAATGCCGAATATGACTTTGTCATATCCTTTAATGTTTCGAGTATCGTGTCATAAATGACTACGAACAGAGATGGGATTAACTTTAACTCCACCCCTTTAGATTTGGGATCTGTAAAACTGATACTAAACTTATCAGTCATACTTGTGTTGACTATGGAAGCTATTCTAAGGATGTGATCCTCATCTTCCCCAATGTTTGCTGTATAGACCTCTTCATATAATTCGGTCTGTCCACCTTTTGTTGTTACCATAACAACTTCCTCCTTTATTATTAAAGATTATAAGTAAGTTGAAACGAATTTAATAACTTACTTATCGCATTTAAATAATATATAATAATTTTAAAAAAGTGATTTCATTTTTAATATAAAAAAAAGCGTGAGACTATTAAATAGTCTCACGCTTTTATCAATTATTAGTTAGACTCTCCTTTCCTAACACTAATTAATCTTGTCTGAACCGTGCTATAGATAGAAATTTGTTTTGCTTTATCATAGCCTAATTCACTTTTGATTATCTCATATGAACGAGAATTATACAATGATTCATATCTTAATAAATCACCAACCTCCCAAAACTTAGGATCATACTTAGTTTTCGATGAAAATTTTTCAGGAATCGTTATCTTTTGATCGTGTTTAGTAGTATCTTCTTTGAGTGTATTTTTATCGGTTTTCTCCTTTGAAAACGGATTGTTATCGAAATCTATATCTGATAACTCAGAAAGGTTTCTCTTAATAAACTCGTCTTTAATCATATCTTTTCTACGATATATTGTAGGAATACTTATATTCACTACTTCAGATAACTTTTTAACTCCTCCATAATATTTAATTTTCGAACTAAATAAGATTGTATAGACAAATCTTACCTGTTCGTCACTCCAATTAGGTATTTCTTTCGAACTGAATATTGTTGGGGCACTACTTCTACGTGTTCTTTTCTCTGCTACTTGATTAATAGGTTTAGACGTAGCTTTAGCGTTATCACTGTTGGTTTGATTCTGGGGTACTACCTTTGTACTACTAACTGATTCTTTGGTAGAATCATTAGTCGTATTTATAGAATTAGCGATTACTACCGTACCATCTTCTGTGTCAGAATTATTATCAGTCTTCATTAAATTTAATTCATTATAAACTGATCTATTAGGAGTACCGGTTTTCTTAAAATTAATAGGATTTGGACTAGATTCACCTGGAATTCTATAGCCTATAGAGTGTGACCCGTGTTTGATACTTTCACCATCATGAATAATATCAACAAACATCGAGTGAATCTCATTGTCTATTTCAGGATCATCAATCATTCCTATTTTGTAAAGATAATACCTCTGGAGTTTTTTCGCAAATTCATTTTCAATTGAAAATGAAAATGAGGCATCATGTCTGATATCGCGTGTAGTATACCTGAATATCTGATTAGGATTGATATATCCGGTCTTACCATCAGGACTGATTATAGGTATTACATTATAAGTGTCTCTGTTTCGACAAGATGTCATACCCATGCATATAACTTCGTATGTATCACTACTAATATCCGATAGGATAACATACGGATGTCTTCCACCTCCAGTTGTCTGTCTATCAGTCAAAAATACAACATCTCCAACACGATAAAAATACGTACGAACTTTTCCATTCATAAGTAAATACTTCCTTTCTAATTTTCTTTTATTTTTTTAGTTTATTATAAAATAAAAAGTGAAGATGAAAAATTTTTCATCTTCACTTTTTTTATGTCGATATTAATAATCCATTTCTTCTTCAGGAATTTCCATTTCTTCTGGAGAAATTGCAGAAAGCCTTGATTCAAGAACTGGTATTATATTACCATACAAAATTTTATAAAGCTCACGATTATTTTTAAAATCCTGATGCATATTCCTAAGAGTAAACTTATTATCTTTATTATCACCGATATAATAACCATTTCGGTTACCGCCAAGAATTCCAATTTCTTTAGCATAATTTACTGATGAACGAAGTGAATCTATTCCTCTCACTTTATCATAAATCAAAGGAATAGTTTGACCAGCTTGATTAGTTCTTGACTTAATAATTCTTAAATCAACTCCAAAACCATCAAAGCCATCTTCTTCTTCAGTATACTTCTTAGAACCTACTGCAATAAATTTTATAAGAACGTGTGCTAAAAATTGTGGAGCTAATCCACCAGGTAAATGCTCATCGGGTGTAAGGTATAATAATTCTGCTGGAGATTTAACTATACCCATATTAGGATTTGTTTTTATCTGATTGATTGCTATCAGTGTGATATTTGCTGTCCTAATATATGGCATAATCTCATTAAAGAACCTACCTATCTCACCGGTCAATCTCATACGGTCGGTTTGAGTACCAACCTCTTCCAGTTTTGCTAAGTCTTTCTTATCATTTTCATTAAGACTCATAGTTATTGTAGCTATGGAATCTATGATTATGACAGACGGTACATATAATGTAATTTCTTCACCAAATTCATTATATTTACCAGTGTTATACTTATATGTCTCAGGATTATTGGTTTTTTCTCGATATAAATCCATTATAGTTTTCTTCATATCTTCAAGAGTTGTTTTCTCTTGACGAAGAATATACTTACCTTCAGACATATCAGTCATTTTAAATTTTGTAAGAGTTTGAATTCGTGTATAGTTCATAGCCTGTTCAAGATCAAAATGAATTACAACACCATTATCAAAATCTCTTACAATATTTGCTGCAATTTGAACAGCAGTTGTTGTTTTTGATGTTGACGGTTTTCCTATAAATTCAATATAAGACCCAGCAGTAATTCCTATTGATGAATAGCTGTCTGTAAGGTTATTATCTTTATCGAACACATTTACTTTGTATCCAAGATAATAATCGAGAACTGGGAAACCTGTTTTATAAGAAATAACACTTGCATTACAATCAAAATAATTTGATTTCGTATTATTATTCCTTAATGCTTCTACTAAAAAGTTCTTACCCATTGTATTAACCATTCCTTTCAAAATCATTCAGTTTAATACTAATATGTAAATTAATGTACCAATATTCAAAGATAATGAAATGACAGTTGTTATCATCAATGCACTTACAAAATATGATAAACTTTCATTTCGAGCTTCAAATTCAGGTATTTTTTTACACAAAATATCATGAAGTTCTATATTGTGTCTATCTATTATTTTTTTATCATTTTCACACTCCTTTTCGTACTCTTTTTTGAATAAATCGAAATTTTCTGACCATTTAGTTATTTCATTATTTATTTCAGTTTTATCATTTTCGTACTCGTTCTTGAATAAATCGAGATTTTCGGAACACTTAGCTATTTCATTAGTTATTCTCGTTTTATCATTTTCGTACTCGTTCTTGAATAAATCGAGATTTTCGGAACACTTAGCTATTTCATTAGTTATTCTCGTTTTATCATTTTCATACGTATTTTCGAAAATCACATTACGACCTTCACTATAAACAATTGACATATTTTTCTCCTTTCGAATAAATAATATATAACTGATTAATTATTCAAACATATATATAAATAAGGCATGTTTTCACATTGCTCATATTTTATCATATCTGTTTTTACTGACATAAAAAGATATGGTACCTCCTTATTTTTATTGGATAGTGTGTAGTTCTCTTCTACACACTATCTATTTAACCATTTCAAAAACAAAAAAATAAATATAAACCTTGAGAAAGGGGAGTTTATTTATGATAACTAATATGCAAACCAATTACGATTTTACTACAAAATATGTAGGAGTTGTAACCGAAGATGTTGAAAAGGACTATGCACGTATGGTTGGTGCAACTTTGTATGTTCCTGAGACTATGTGCAATAGTTATAATCCTGGTGGAATGCCTGAAACTAGTAAAATACAAACCAATGGTACTAGTATATTTTTAAATGATAAAGCATGTAAACCTAAGATTGCTAATAAAGTAACTGTAAAAAATTGGATGACTGGAAAACTTGAAAATAATGAGATATATAGTCCTGGCGAATATTTTCCTAGAGGTAGTAAAGTCGAAGTAAGTTATGTTCATGGAAAGGTATCTGTACCGCAGTTCAATTCTAATTTCCATTTTGAATAATAGGGGTGAATCTGATGGCAATACCTTCAACATTACAAGAACAAATTACAGAAATAGAAAGAATTGATCTTTCTTATAGGACTTTACACCCTGCAATAATAATAAATGATGAATTCAGTGGTAGAAGTATTCAAATACCATTTTCATCATTAACTAATAAATATAGAGATTATTTAAAGAAATGCATAATTGAAGTTAATATAACTGATGATGCTAAATTAAGATATTGGTATAAACCAAAAACTGTATCATATGAATTTTATAGAACTACAGAATTATGGAATGATATATTAGTTATTAATAATGCATTTTCTATTAAAGATTTTAAACCAAGTAATAAAATAAAAATTTATAATCCAAAAATTTTAAAATCTTACTTAAATGAAATCATGATTATAGAGAAAGTCTTAAGAAGAAGATGAATCATAAATTTCAATAATTATTTAATAACATTTAGGTAATATGGGGGGACCCGAAAGCAATCAAAAACCAAAATGAAAAGAGATGAAATAGAGATGATATTCATTGAGGAATATGAAAAAGCAGATGAAATGGTAGAAAGTGGACAAATAGATGTTGATAAATATATCGAAATCATAGATTATCTCAATGAGAAAGTCGATGAGGAAGAAAAAGAAAAGAAAAAACAAGAGAAAAAAGAAGAGAAAGAAAAAAGAAAACAAGAGAAAATAGAAGAAAAAGAAAAGAAAATACCTAAAACACGTATAGGTTTCTTAAAGAAGATAACAGAAATAAAAAAAGCAAAACCATCTGAATTTGATGGTCCTGAAGAAATTAAAAAATTTATAGATAAGAATTATGAGCATATCGTAAAAGCCTCTGAATTTATAGAGGAAGAACCTCATCGTTTAAGAAGAAATCATATACTTGCTATTTGTGCAACGGTTATACTTATAATTAGTGGAATAGCATGGCTTCTTTCAGGTAGTGCTGCTGTATCAATATTGGCATCTAATATTTCTATAATATTACCAATTACCGGTATAGTGAATCAGATTATTCATAGTCTTATCCATTATTTACGTTCTTCTAAAGATACCACAATTATAAATAATTTATCTAAGATAAAGAAGTCATTAAAGAAGATCAATACCAATGATTTACCTAAAAGCTACAAGAAAAAGATTTCTTTAATGATTGATAATATAGAAGATGCTGAAACTGATGGTGTTGAAAGAATTAAATTAACATCTGAAAATGCTGCTATATATCAACGGTATATGGATGGTGAGATAACATATACTGAGCGTGATGAAATGTTAGCATATTCATTTTTTTAAGGTTCATGGTAACATTTGACGTTAAGAGAGTAAGTGACTATTTTGTCACTTACTCTCTTTTTTATTTTTTATATCAAAAATCACAATCTTTTAATTATTTTAATATAAAATATATATTAAGAAAGGAAATTTAATATATGGGATTAGAATTAAATAATGAACAGATATTTGCTCTATATAAACTTGAACATTGGTGGACTGAGTCTACTAAACAAGTATTTGAAATATCTGGTTATGGTGGTACAGGAAAAACAACATTAGTCAAATATTTGATAGAAAGAATCGGATTAACCGAAAAAGAAGTGCTATTTGTAGCATTTATGGGAAAAGCCGCTTCAGTATTATCAAGACAAGGTTTACCAGCTAAAACTATACATTCAACAATATATGACTATGAAAAAGTTTTAGCAAGAGATGAAAATAATAAAATTATTTTTAATGATAAAGGAAAACCTAAAGTAATTGGAAAATTTATTAAAAAAGATAAATTAGATAAAAAAATTAAACTTATAGTATTAGATGAGGGATCAATGGTAGATGAAAAAACAGGTAGGGATTTATTAAGTTTTGGAATACCTGTAATAGTTCTCGGAGATTTAAATCAGTTACCACCAGTATTCGGTAAATCATGTTTTTTACAGAATCCTGATGTTACATTAACTGAAATAATGAGACAATCTGAAAATAATCCTATTATATATCTTGAGCAAGAAGTATTAAATGACCGACCATTAAAGGTTGGTGTATATGGTAATTCAGCAGTTATTCGTAAAGAAGATATTAACGATTATTATTTCAGAGAAGCTGATATAGTTTTAACTGAAACTAATCTTCTTAGATATAATATCAATCAGTATTATAGAGAATGCTTGAAAAAAATTGTTAAACTTGATTATCCTCACATAGGAGAAAAAGTTATGTGTAGAAAAAATAATTGGGATAAATGTGTTAGTGGAATATATCTTACTAACGGTTTAACAGGTTTTGTTGATAATATATATAGGGATAGTTTTAATGGTAGAACTATGACAATGGATTTCAAACCTGATTTCCTAAATAAATGCTTTAAAAATATTACATTTGATTATAAGCATATGTATGAAGTACCCGGACAAGAAAATATTACAAGTGAATATACTGAAAAATTTAATGATAAAATGGAATTTGCGTATGCAATAACAACACACTCATCTCAGGGTAGTCAATACAATAAAGTTCTATACATGAATGAAAATATGATGAGAACTAAGGAAGATAGAAAACGGTTAATGTATACGGCAATATCCAGAGCTATAGATAAAGTCGTTATTGTTATATAACTATATATTATTTTAATATAAAAAATAAGGAGGTTGTTTCTCATGGCAAATTCAAGAAACGTTTATCAACAAAAAACTACAGTAAGTATACCTAAACAAGAGCTACTTAATAATGTAGTTTATAATCATAATCTTAATAAAAAAGATTTAAAGATTATTCTTTTACTTCTTACTGAAATTGATGGGTGGTCTGAACCTGAAAATGGTAAGAAAGAAGACCCCATGAATTTTAAGCATATTAGTTGTAAAAAAATCGCAAAGACTTTACAAATGGATACTAAAGATGTAAATAAATCATTAAGTAAACTTATTGATGAAAATATACTTGAGGAAGGTATTTCACGTTCAGCATCAGGTGTAAGATTTACATTTTAAAAAGGAAAGGATATTGATGTATAATGACAAAACGTCGAGAAATTTTTATTTTTGGTAGCAGAGCAATAGATGAATTACCTGATGGTATTGAAAAAGTCATTGATACTCTCATGATGCTTAAAACTAATATCATTGTGGGAGATTGTACTGGAATTGATTTTGCTGTTCAGCAGTATCTTTATGAGAATAATTATAAAAAGGTAAAGGTATTTACATCAAATGAAGTACCACGTAATGTAATGGGTGATGGATATCTCTATACACCAGCTAATAAAATTCCTAAAAATTTATCAATGTCTACATTAATGACAGCAATGCATATTAGTAATATTACTGAAAGTAATGTCATTAAAGATAACCCAATTGTTAAAAATAATGCAATCGATGCTTCAGAGCATAATAAATATGTTGAAATAACTGATTCGACTGGAACTCATGGAATCTATCAACATCTTTACAAAAACGATTTAGGTTGGAGAATAATATCATTATATTCCAAAGAGCTAAAAGAAATGTATGGTGAAGATAGTAAAGAATTCCATAGAATAAAAGATATTCATATGCTGAATATTTGTGACGGTGGAATAGCTATATGGAATGGTTCATCACGAGCTACAAATAATAATATCAATGAACTTATTAAACGGCATAAAAAATGTACCGTATTTTTAAGGGAATATTTCAGATAAATATTAGTTAGAAAAATACGTAATATCAATTAGTTTTAATCATTGATATTACGTATTTTCTTTATATTTAATTATATATGATTTTTATATATTCATAATAATATAGTCAATACACTTATTACAACTTACGCATTCCTAATAGAGGAAAGTAAGACGTGAGGAATCGTTAATAAGTTGAGACAAAAATTTTAAAGGAGGAAATTATTATGAAATTTATCAACATAACTCACAACGATCTTGACGGCATTGGATGCAGTGTGGTTGCATCATATGTCGCAAAGGAGATGAACTTGGAGTTCATCAACTATAATGTTAAGATAGGAAGTCAGGGGAAACTACTATCTGACATTATAGCCAGTGGTGACTCAGAGATTAGAGAAATCCTCATATCTGATATGGGGATTTCAGACGAAATGGGTGAAAAGCTGAATGATATTCAGCATTCGAAACGGTCAACTAACGTAACGTGGATTGACCACCACGAAACAAACGTTGCCATCGGCAATAAATTCGAATGGGCAACAGTGAGAAGCGTGGACGGGTTTGGAGTTCCAATCTCAGCCACAAAGCTTATGGTCTCTCATTATAAGAGATTACTATCAATTTTGCCTATCTATGACGCACTAGCAAGTTTTGCTGAGATTGTGTCTAGATATGACACATGGGAATGGAAAAATAACCCATCTCCTGTATACAAGAAGTCTGAAGAGGACCTAAACATACTTCTTCAGGATTTAGGGATAGCGAAAGCTATTCAGCTTTTCTCAAATATTATTGAGGAAAGCAAAGGGAAGACGGCGTTCGAACTCCCAGCTCATTATAAGGAGCTAGTGAGAGATAAAAAAGAAGATCGTCAGCTTTATATCGATAATGCCATAAAACGGGCAAGGACATTTGTTTGGCATATCGACTCGGTTCCCTACAGAGTTAAAATGTTTATCCCAAAGGAGAAGTATTTTAATGCTGAAATAACGGGGATATACGAAGATGAGTCTTTTGAGGATCTGGACTTCGTTGTAGGTCTGGTACCGCAGAATCACTCTGTGAGTCTAAGAAGCAATAAAAAGTATTTAAACTTGGGAGAGATTGCTGCAAAATTGGGAGGCGGTGGTCACTTCAGCGCTGCGGGAGCTATCCTTCCAGTTAATGAGTTCCTACACCTGTTAGAGCACTATTATTATTATAACGAAAACGAATTGGAAAAGGATATCTGGGGTATACTCTGATCTAGATTAAAAAGGGAGAGCAACATTCACATGTTGCTTTCTTTTTTTTATTAAATAATGATATATTATTTAATAAGACATAATATAAAATTCATACATATATTAGGAGGTGTTTAATATGAAAATTTATTATGTTACTGAGAGAAAAAATGGTGTTGAAAAACCATTAAATGAAACCGTTTATCTCGATAAAGAGATAGCAAAAAGTATTATGGACGATTATAATAAAAGATTTGAATACTATTATAATCGTATGCCTAATACTGCCATTCGTTCTGAAGATCTTCCGTTTGTTGGAAGAAACGTGTATGTTGCAGAAACATATATGGGATACGATTATAATTTTGGTAGTAACCCGAACTTACCCGGTATCTATGATTTGATAAAGTATTCAGATTTTCGTCCGTGTAAAGGAAGATTCTCGGATATGAAAATTTTATCAGACGAAGAATGGTCAAACAATGTTTTCTTTGACTGTTTTGAAGATAAGTCTGTAACTAGACTGTTAAAGTTTAGAGTAGACCGTCGTATTATTAATAAAATTTAAAAAGGAGGAATTTTATTATGGAAGGATTAGAAAAATTAAAGAAAATGGTTGATAATGTAAAAGATCATCCTGAATTATTAAGCAGTATAATAGATATCATGAAAGGAGATGATGTCCAGAAAATAATCAATCGTGTTTTAACTACACGAAAGATAGATGAAGAAGATGTTTACGACATTAAAACTATAATAGATTGTGCTCAAACGATTTATAATTATAGTGGGTCGGAAACAGGCATGAGTGATTCGGAGTATGATATCATATATGAATTACTTGAAAACTATGGTGATGTTGGTATAACAGTTCCTGTAGTTTCAACTGGAAAAACAGGATTTCATAGATTTAAATCTTTAAGAGGAACTCTTGATAAGGTATATGCATTAACAGATGATGATATCGTTGAAAATAAATCAAGAAGAACTTTGGATGATTGGATAAAGTCATCTGAAACAAAGATTAAATCAACTTCCGGATTATCTGTAAATTTAAATGAGGAAGAAGTATATGTTTTTCCAAAGTTTGATGGTGTGAGTGCAATATTCGAATTTACGTCAGAAGGTAAATTGAGTCGTGTTCTCACTCGTGGTTTCACAGAAACTAATGAAGCTCAGGATATAACTCATTGCTTCAGTTGGATCGGTGATGACTGGGTTAAGGGAATTCAGAAAACAGGTAATCCGTATGGTCTAAAGACTGAAATAATGATGTCAGATGAAGACTTTAATAAATATAATTCGATATATAAAACGGATTATAAACAATCAAGATCTATAGTATCATCAATTCTCAATAGCGATGAAATTGATGATAGAGTTAAATATTTGCAGATAATGCAATTAAGATACTCTTATCTTATAGATGGAGAAGAAAGTCTTCAGAAGTTAGCTCCGGGTGCATTCAATGTTCCGTTTTTAAAGTGTAAGCTTAAAGAACGTGAAGCAATAAGAAAGTTTGCATCAGAGCATAAATATGCAAATGGGTTAAGATGTGATGGAGCAGTAATTTATTTAATAAATGAACAGCTCCAGAATATCTTAGGTCGTGAAAATGACAAACAAAAATTTGAGGTAGCGTATAAGTTTACTGAAGAATCGACATATAGTAAGATAAAAGATATTAAATTTACTGCTGGATTATTTGGAAGAATAAATCCTGTTGCAGTAATTAAACCTGTGAAACTTAAAGGTAATACTATTGAGAATGTATCTCTTGGTAGTATGGGCAGATTTAAAGATCTTCATCTTGCTAAAGGAGATAAAGTAAAGATATTATACGATATCATTCCGTATCTTGTCTACGATGATAATGATGAACATTGTAAACGAAGTGGGGAAAAACCGATAGAGATACCGTGGTGTTGTCCTGAATGTGGGGAGCCATTAGAATTTTCTGATAGTGGAGATATTTGTTTCTGTAATAATAAGAAGTGTCCATGTAAAAAGAAAGGAAAAATTCTGAATTTCTTTAATAGAATGAATATTGATGGTATATCGTATGCAACCGTTGATACTTTCTATAATCATGGATATCTTGAAAATATAGAAGATATCTATAAATTAAAAGATTATAGAAAACAACTTTGTAAACTTGATGGATTTGGGAAAAAATCTATAGATTTAATTCTTAATGAAATCGAAGAACACAAAGATGTTTCCGCATCTCAGATGTTAGGCTCTATCGGAATTGAAAACGTATCTGTTAAAACCTTTGAAAAGGTTTTCCAAATGATATCGTTTAATGAGTTAATTGATTTAGTTTTGGATTCTGAAGATAAAGCTAAATCAGTTTTAACATTAATTCCTGGGATTAAAGATAAAACTGCAGAAAAAATAATTTCAGGGATTAAAGAAAATGAAAAACTTATAGAGTTCCTTGAAGATGAATTAATAATTCTAAAGGAAAGTAAACCTAAGGATTCTAAGTACTCTGTTGTCTTTACAAAGATAAGAGACGAAGATCTTGAAAAATGGATTACTGAACATGAGGGCTCTGTAAAAGATAGTTTAACAAAGGATACTTCAATATTAGTTGTTCCTGCTATAGGAGTTGAATCAAGTAAAGTTACTAAAGCCGAAAAGTATGGTATTCCTGTAGTAGCTATATCTGATTTAAAGGAATATATCATTAATAACTTCATTGAAGTACCGTTTTAATAATAAGGAGGAAATATAAATGAACGTTACAAAAGAAGGAATTGAACTGTATTGGGAAGATCTTACTACGGATTCTCAGAAAAAGATTCTCGACATTTTCGGTGAAAATTGTAATTGGGATGTTTTCCCAATTACAACAATACCCGTGGAAGATGATGATTCTGTTGATGCTAAAGCAGATATAGATAATCAGAATTTAATTACTGATTTCGATAAACCACTGCAATTAGCTAATATATATGATGCGACATGTTTGGTATCATTAACAGATGATAAGGTAAGAAAATCTGACTTATATAAGTATTATCCGAACGCGAGTATCTATAATATACGGCATGATATCAATGGTGGTTGTATCGTTGATGAAATAAAGGATTACGATTCTTGTGGTAATATAATATCACGGTTTCCTATACCATATATAAATAAATTAAAAGACGACGATGATATCGGAATACATTTTATTGATAAAAAGATATCTATAAATGAATATTTCGATATGGATCTTAAGACCTTAAATGGATATAATCTGTTTTCGACCATCTTGAAGATAGCTGAAAAAAATAAGAAAGGCAAGAAGTTCATGATAGATTATCTATCTGATGCGTGGGTATTCAATCATTTTAATTATATGATAGACGAAGATGTCCTTGAGATAATTAAAGGAAACAAAACCAAGCTGTTATCGTGTATCAATGATATTATTGATTTGAAAAAACAAAAGAAATCTAAAGTAAAAAAAATTTATGATATCATAGATTAAAATAGATATTACAGTATTGGGTGGGCAAGTTTCCCACCCAATACTTTTTTTGTTTAATAATCTTGGAGGAATAACAATGAATAATTTTAACAACCTAATATGTTTTAATTTTGGTAAGTGGGAAATTGGTCATCCTTTATGGATAACCGGAGTTTCAGGTGATGGTAAAACAAAACTATCTGAAGCTATATATGAAAATACTAATAAATCAATTAATGTAATATCACTAGATCTGTTTTTAACACGTTTGACATGCGAAGAAGAAAGTTTCAATAAAATTCGCTCAGAAAGAAATTATATTGATAATTCATTATTATTTGAATATATAGATTCACATCCTGAATTACCAAGAGGACTTAAACCGATGAAAACAGATTTATTAAGATATGAAAATGAAAAAGATTACTTTATAGATTTTTTCAAATGGATAATTAATAAATCTAAAAAAATAAATAAACGTGTTTTAGTTGAAGGTGTTGATATATTACTGTATGCAAGCGTTAACTGGTTATATCATGAACCTGTCATAATTATTAAATCATCATTAGTTCGTTTAATCAAGCAAAGGTTAAATAGACGAAAAACTGATAATATTAATTTAAAGGAAAATATTAATATTGAAATTGAAAAAATACCAATTATAAAAACAGAGATAAAAGAGAGGGATAGACTTATACGTCTTATAAAAAAGAAGTATAAAGAAAAAAAGGAGTGATACTAATGAAAACTTTCTCTAAAAATTTTAATACTGATGTAGTAACTAGAAAGATGATGATATTTATCAAGTACTTTGCATTATACCATATACTTGAAAGTAATTCAATATTGTCAAAATCTTATCTAATAAATACTGACACGTATGATTTAAAGAATTTTAAATTAGTATACAACGAATGGAAGAAAAATAACGATAACAAAGCTACAGTATTTTCATTTATTGATAGTCTTATTGCTACCAATAATAATATAGACTATCGAACATTACTCCGATCATTTGATATTATTGGAGCTAATGATTTATACGAGTATTTCAGGAATAAATTAATATTGTTTGGAAAAATTAGTATAAGATATTAAAGATAAGAATAAACTAAGTATCTTTATAATAGATACTTAGTTTATTTTTTTATATATTTTTTGACACTTTGTTAAAATGAAGATTTGGTTATACAATATTTGTATGCACTGTAGTATCTATCATAAAAAGATACAAATAAAAGGAGGATTTTTACAATGTCTAACAACAAACAATTTCAAAAATATTCATTACTTGATGAATTAAGCAAAGCTGATGAAGAGTTTACTGGTTCATCAGCTTTACTAGGAATGACAATATTGTCATATCCTGCCTATATTAATCCGATGAGATCTGTAATGTTCACAAAACATCTGTCTCAGTTTTTAAATCTTCAGCATCCTGATTTTCCCTATGTATTCACATCAGGTGAAAACTTAGTAGGAAGACACAGTTCCGGATATAAGAAAGCTAAACATAAGCTTACTGTATTTAGGAAAGTCGTAAAATTTGAAGATTTTGTTGAAAACCCGTTGGTATACAAATTATTTGTATTTGATGAAGAAACAGAAAAATTTGAAGTCATAACCAGAAACCCTGTTGAAAATCTTACAGAAAATTTTGGTTATGAATACAATAATACAGTTATTGATTCTTTTGAAGAAGGCGATACTATTGATAAAGATGTTGTTATGTATAACTCATCATCATATGATGAAGATATGAACTATGGGTTTGGTAAAAATGTAACAACGATGTATACGCTTGATTTATACACATCTGAAGACGCTGCTGTAGTTTCTCGTTCATTAGCAGAGCAAATGACTTCTATTGAAACTGAGACTATTAGCATAGGTCTTAACGATAATGATTTTCTGATAAATCTTCAGGGAGATAAAAATAACTATAAACCTCTTCCTGACATAGGAGATTATGTCAGTGGACATTTAGCGGCAGTTAGACGTCAATTTAATAATCAATTATTATTTGACTTTAAAGCTGAATCTTTAAATAAAATTCATGAAGGAGATTCTATATACTATATCGGTGATAATTATCAAGTCATTGATTATACTATATTCAATAATAACGAAGAAGAAATTGATAATGACTTCACTAAGCAAATAAACAAATATCTTCATGGTGAAATAAAATACTATCAAGAAATTCTTAGCGTATGTGAAGAAATTATTGATAGTGGTTATGAATATAGTAGAGATATAGATTATCTCTATAAGCGTTCTAAAGAAATGCTTGATAATAAAAAGAAGTGGAAAGAAGGAGACCACGCATTTAGCAATATGGTAATTGATATTACTGTAAAGAAAGTGGTTCCTCTGATAAAGGGACAAAAAATTACAGGTAGATATGGTAACAAATCAGTTATATCTGAAATCAGAGAAGATGAAGATATGCCTTATACTGAAGACGGTAGACGTGTTGATTTGTTATTAAACATGCTTGCAATAATTAACAGAACAACTTCTTTCCCTTTATATGAACTCATGATAACTTCTATTTGTTATAAAGTACGTTCAAGACTTGCACAAATGGATAATTATAAAGATAGAGAAGAACTGCTGTTTGATATTTTGAAAATGTTTAATGAAGATGAGTATGAACAATTTTGGAGCTTATATTCAAAATATTCAGAAAGTGAAAAGAAACAATTTATTGACGATGCTATAAATGATGGTATATATATTCATCAGCCTCCTCTTTGGGAAAAGAAATTCATATTCCACAGAATTAGAGATATACTTGCAAAATATGATTGGCTTAAAGCAGATACTCTCTATATAAATAAATGGGGAAGAAAAATAAAAATTCTTTCCAATTATTGGATAGGAGACCAATATATCCTTAAGTTGAAGCAAACAAGTACAAATGGCTTTATTGCAAGAAGTACCGGTGCAGTAGACAATAGAGGACTTCCTACTAGAAGTTACAAATCAAGATCACATCTTGAGCAATACTCTGGTAATCCAATAAGATTTGGTGAATATGAAACTCTTAATTTTAGTATAGGTCTTAGTCCTGAAGATATAACTCTATTTAATGCATTATATAGAACTTCTATCAAAGGACGAAAAGATTTAATAAAATTAATGTTTAGTGACAATCCTGACAAAATTTTGGAGCTTGATGAATCTTATACATCAAGAGTTGCAGAAATATTTAATGTTATATTAAAATCTTTATCGTTAAAACTCAAATTTGTAGATAAAGATGATATGATTTATCCGATAAATGATACTTTAGTTCATCCACAAACATTTAAAGGAAAAACCATATTCTGTACAGATTTTGAATTATTTAAATTAGAACGTCGAGAAGAAATAAAAGAAGATATTCTGAAAGAAAATCCGATAATACCTTCTATTGAATTAGAAGAGATGATTGAAGATGAACTTAAGAATAGAAATTATATTCTTGGTGATTATAAAATAAATATTTCTAATGATGAAGAATAATTAAAAAACGCTAATGAGATTAGTATATAATCTCATTAGCGCTTTTTTTTATACTATTTCAATAGTAGGTCTTAAACCTTTTCCAGCAAGTCTCTTTTTTTCCGCAATTGCTGAATTATTAGTGGTAAACGAACGTCCAATTATTGAACCATCATCTTTAACTTCATAAAACTCATGTATTTTCTTAAGCTGGTTAGTTATTTTATTAAACTGAAGAGGTGTAGGATTCTTGCAAAATACTACCTGATATCTATTCGGTTTAACAACTTTATCAAATGTTTTAACAGGTTTAGGAGTAACAGACCTGTTTAATATTTCTTTCTTAACTTCTTCACGAGTCTTAGGCTTGGGTTTACTCTGAACAGCAGAAGTGGTCTGAGCAGGTTTAGCTGTTTCTGTTTCATGTGAATGATTAGTAGTTTTCATAGGTCTATTAACGGGTCTTACTATATGAGTATTAACTTCTTTTTTAGCAACCTTATTAACTTCATTAACAGGTTCTTTCTCTTCAATATTAATATTTTCTGTAATAACGTCATTCCTATTGTTAACAACGGGAGTGATATTATTACTATCTGCTTCATTTGTATCTTCCTGTGTGTTAAACTCTATAGAAGATACTTCATCCTCAGATATAGCATTATCCTCAACTTCAGTCTCAAATACATCTTCCTGAGGATTCATTCCAATACTATCTTCTCTGTTAAAAGAATTAAATCGATTTCTAGATTTCTTAGCCATAATTTATTTCCTCCTTTATTAATGGAATTTATATATATGTCTAAGAAATAATGTTTGATTTTTTATATATCAATATAAACAAGTAAAATAAAAAAATAAAAGGAGTTGTATTGCTCATGTATTTTTTAAAAGATGAAAATGAAAATTATGAAACTATGTCTAGTGAAGATAAAGAAAAAAAACTTAAAATATTATCAGATGCAATGCATGAATTAAAAGATGTAGACGATCTTGAATATGCGCATTTAGATGCTGATGATATTCTTTGTGATTTTTTATTAATTCTTGGATATAAAAAAATAGTAGATGAATATAGGGATGTCGGTAAATGGTATGCCTAATAAAAAAAACATGCGAATTTATATTCGCATGTTTTTTTATTATCGTAAAGCTTAAATTTATAATAATATACTATCGATATAATATAAATAATAATTAAACCAATCTGGCGATTCGGTTTTAAATTAATTATTATTTATATTTAATAATTCTTAAAAAGGAGATACATAGAAAAGAATGAGCAGAATAACCATTACTGCTCATTCAGCTGGCAATAGCTAGTACAGGTCGTCTAATGGGTTGCGACCAAAATAAAACTCATTACCAAAAATACCTTGCGCCCAGGGTAAAGGGTAGAAAGGACACACATGAATAAGGTATGGGTAGTGATAGCAATTAATAAATCTACCGATGATGTGAACGCGTGGGTGTACAACGAGTTCGCAGGAGTCAAGGTTTTCGGGACAAAAGAAGCGGCGGAAAAATACATTTCTCAGCAGCGTCAGAAATCCCGGATTCTCAACTATCTTCTCTCTGAGGAGGTAGTGAACTAAATATCGAAAGTCGTCTAATGGGTTGCGACTTTAAACAAAACTCATTACCAAAAATACCTTGCACCCAGGGTAAAGGGTAGAGAGGACACGTATGAGTAGAACAACGACGAGGGGTAGGAAGCATACATTCACTAGCCCACGCAGCGAGTTGAATCTTATTAGATTCAAGAATCGTAGCAGATTGCTCAGTGCGATCCGCGAGGGTCGCACTGAGCTTGCCATCGCACGTAAAAATGCGTTGGCAGGTGAGCGTGGTGCATAGGAGGAGGTGAGTACTATCGAGTCAGAGATCGAGTGTCTCACTGAGATACTCAGTGACATCTATCTCTGATTCGATAAAAAAATATCTCTCACAGAAATGCGAGAGATATTTTTTTTATAATTTATAATGCTTAAGTTTTATTTGGTCTAACGGAACACCAATATCTTTTCCTAAAAGATTATAATAGATATTGATTTCGCCATATAAATTTTTATATTTTTTTAATAGTTTTCTATAGTATTCTATCGTCGTAGGATTTTTATTCTTTTTATTATACATTGCATCATTGTCTGAAAATATATTAACGGTGATATTACTTCCAACTATTCCTAAATCAACTAAATATAGTAATAATCTATCATAATACTTTCCAGACACAGCAATATTCATAATATTAGGATCGTCAAATCCAAAATTAAAGCAAGCTGATAATATGTCGAGTACACCCTCAGATAAATTAATAACCATCTTTTCAGTAGTTAATGGGTCAATAGTTGCTTCCATTGAATAGAATAATCTATTATTTTTACTTTCTTTGGTTATTGGATATTTAATCCATCTGAATTCGTTTTTATCAGTTATATCTCTAAATAGTATATGTGAATTTCCAAAAGATAAAAATCCAACATAATCACGATCTAGCAGTGATGCTATTTTTCTATCAACAGATAAAGTGAAAATATTATTATATATTAAAAAATCTTTTAGAGACGTGATGATTTTCATTTTCTTAAAATCTTTATCAGAAAATGGCATTCCTAAGCGTTTTTCAATATATTCAGTTTTAGGTCCTCTTTTTATCTTATCAGGTATATGATAATCAAAAAACATAATCTTATTATTACTACTAATATTTTTACTATCTACCTTTTTAGCAGTTTTATTTAAGGTTACTAATTCGGATTTTAACGATATATCGTCAATATCAAATTCTGATAAAATATCATCGGTGAGTATTCCAGATTCTTCACATTTAAAGCAATGATAAACTATATTGTAGTTGTCTTCAGGATTTATTCTAATATATAAATGACCTTTATTTATATTATCAGAATCACCGCAGAATGGACACCTGGTTCGATATTCAACATCATTCACTTGTTTAAAATAAATACCTCTATTTGCAAGAGCATCAATTATATTAAGTTTAATTTCTTTATTTGTCATTTTTTACACCCCCAATATAATTATCTTTACATAGACTGGTAAATATATTCTTCTAACCAATCTCCATATTTAATAGAATCGGCAGCTGCTTCAGGTGTGTAGTTTTCATTAAAACGCATCTTACAAATATTTCTTTCTGTTTCAGTTAATTCATTTTCACTACTAACAGGAAGATACTTAATTACTTCATTTATGAATTCATCTAGTGACATAATATATACCCCTTTTTTAATTTAAAAAATATTTGAGGAAACTTATATTAAAATTTCCTCAAATATTTTTTTAGTTTTACTGGTAATCCGCCATAAACTCTTCGACACTTCTATCATCTTTAACTAAAGCGTCGAGAAGTACATCGATATCCAGTTCCTCAATTCCTTCATCATCTTCTTTTAACATTCTAGCATATTCGTATAATTTATCAGTCGGTACATCAACTTTAAAGAATGCATCTAAATAAGATGTTGCAGTTCTTTCAGTGAATGTTTGATTAGCAAGTAATTGAGATTTTATATCTTGATAACAGAGCCCTATCAAAATCGACTGATGATTCTTCAAAGCTTTATCTATAGTTAAAATTCTATAAGGTTCCAGCTTTTCTTTAGCAAAATTAGGTCTTATATACGGATGTTTTTCTGACCTAATTAAACTATTAAGAATGACTTCGGCTGCAATAACATTCGCAGGAATTCTTGATTCAATTAACAAATCTAAGAATTTCTGTGATAATGAATTATAATCTTCATTAATTGTATCTTCATCATTTCTGGACTTATTCAAAAGCTCCATTAATTGATAAAGAGGCTTTGTTAATTCATTATTATTTATTACCATCTCGAATAATTTGAAATCATCATCAAGTTGTGAAAACTTGATTAAATTATGATTCTTCTTAAGAAGAGCGAATGTTTCGTTTGTAATATAAATCTCTTTATCGTTAAGAGTTTTAATTTCAATAGGTTCTTCATTCTTATCTACAAGATTTATTATCGAGAATTTACCTGATGCAATATATGTGTTATAGAGAGAGTTATCTTCCATTTCATCTACTTTAGATAATGAATCAGGATCAACATAAATTGCATAATCAGTAATATTTTCAACTTCTTGGTTATTGTTTACGTTAGGAAATATTTCTCCGCACAATAATGAGAAAAACTTATAGAAATTGGGATTAAAATCTATGACCTCACTATTAGTTGTAAGAAGATGTTTTACAGATAAGATAGACTGATTAACTACCTTAGTTATCTCTTCACTTTCGAATGCTGCATATCCATCAGCAATATCACGATTAATATTTGCTGAATTTCCTATGCATTTAGGGCATACAGAACCATCTGGACAAGCACATGTAAATGCCGATCTAACTCTAACTTTCTGCCCAATAAGATGAGTATCTTTACGATGAATTATTCTGTAGTCGTTGATGTCATCGCAAAAATAATATTTTCCTATTAATTTAGAAAAATGCTCTTTAGTTTTTATCTCATACTGAACTAAATGTTTAGTATTACAGTCAGATGTTTCTTTACTGATACCGACAAGTCTTGCGAGGAGCGTAACTATTTTAGCAAAATATCCAGCACGACCCATAACACTTCTATTCATAACAAGTGATTTGAGTGCACCTAATGCTCCGATAAAGATATCAAATGGAGAATTTAATCCACCAATTAATGTAGAATTTTCCATAGGTTTAGGTATAGTTTTACCGTCAAGTGTAGGTTTATGTCCACCATTACACATAAATTCAGTAAGCTGCTTATACTTAATACCTTTACCACTCTTTAGAATGGTTCCAATAGGATTTCCATCATCATTGATAAATGTCTTTATGATATCTTTTTGAGCACTATCAAGTTTTGCTTCAATCTCATGAGGCTGGTCAGATGGTGAGAACTTAATTTCCATAAGTTCTTTCATATGATCATCTTTATTATACATATCTACGAATGTTTCAATCGAAAAATTTAACCCCATGATTAAAGCAAAATCAATTGAAATTTCTCTCAGATAATATAATGAATCAGATATATCTTTATTTACTACAGTAGATTTTATATGATATTCTCTTAAAATTTCAATGATATTATTATTAATAAAATCATTGATTTTTGCAATATCATTATAGCAATCCAAGATAAATCTTTCATTTATTACACCAGAACCATGTATTTCTACAAGCGGTCTCCATACTAAATAATTAATATAGAAATGCCTGAGCTCAAGTGTATATTCCTTTTTATCGTTTTTATAGAATTTAAATCTTATAGGGTATTCTCTACAAGATTTTATATCAAATGAAGCTCTTAATAAATTGCGTAAGGAGCTCATAAATTTTTCATATATTTCAAAATTAATGAAATAATCACTAATTATATATAACGGTTTTAACCATTTACTCAAATCTTCTCTATTATTTATAATAGGAATATCTGTAGCTAAATTGAAATTTTTACTCATTATATATCAAATCCTTTCGTTTTTTATTAATTATACTGTAGAAATAAAAATAAGATTCCAACGGTATCTACATAATTGATACCGTTGGAATCTTAGTTTATTTAAACTACGTTTATGATATTAAAACAGGAGTCGAGTATTAACATTACTATCAGGATTGGACATAATCCCCGAGAAGATTATATACAAATCATCATTGTTAATTGTGAAATATATCGACTTAATATTGTCATTAACACGTTCAGTTGAGCATGCAACCTGCCACAGATTTCCACTATCATAAGGGAGATCAGCAAATAACTCACAATTATATGGAGATGTTATTACATGCTTAATACCGCAGATGATTATAGTGTCGATAATGTTATATATGATCTTTGTCATAATCTCATTCTTATCAGTTATATTACCATTGCCGTTCGCATTGAGCATATATTTAGTCGAAGGTAATGAGATTAATAAAAGATTAATCTGATACGGTTGTCTCAACGGTTTTCCTGTATTTTCGTCAAGAAATACCAGTATATTCGGAATATAAAGGACATTGACAAAATCAGATTTATCATCTTTATTAAGTTCTTCCCACTCAGACTTAAGCTTTTTATATATCGGCTTAAGAGTTGAAGTTCTTAATAATGAACCGATGATAGTATCATTTAACATATTAAAGCAACTGATAGATTTCTTTTTATTAACTATGGGTAAAACTATAGTCTGATTTTCAGCAGAATCCATTCTACCAAGAGCTCTAGAAACTTTACCCATTGTACTACTGATAATGTTAACAGCAGTTACATGTTTCGGAGAATCTATCTCAATATTCTCCTTCGATATAATTGCATCCGATCTAGACACGATAGCATTATCAACGCTATTCCGAATAAACGGATTGAGAATGATTTTACTCCCTTTCTCAATCTTGATTTTTCCTGCATCAAATATCTTATTGATTCTTGCTGCAAGAATTTCTTCCTTTGTCTTCTTGATCTTAATTTTCATTATAAGGTCCTCCTTAAATTTTTTTCAGAGCATTATCTATATTCTCAATGCACATCGCTTGAAGCTGTGCAGGGGAGATAGAAAATGTCTCTTTATCTATACTAGTGAATAATGTATATATATTCACATTATATAGTTTACACATTTCTTCAGCTTCATCAAAATTGAAATAATCCATTTCAAGCTGAAAATCAAATCTGCCGTATCTTTTAACAGCATCATCAAGTTTGTCAAAATAATTAGTTGTAGCAACTAAAATTGACACCGGATAATATTTACCATCGTTTGCTTTTATATAAGTTATCGGAGGATTATCTAAAAACTCCAATAATGTTGCAAGAACGGCATCATTTTCCGGACTACTATTATTATCACGAGAACGGCATATACAATCTATATCATCTAATGAAAATATACACGGTTCACATGATTTATTTGAATAATATCCTAGACTATTTTTAGATGAAATATCTCCATCGAAGTCATACGGTGATATTGATATTGCTCTTTTTATATTTAAATGATTAGCAAGAGCTTTATAAAAAGTACTTTTACCAGTACCAGGCTTGCCGTATAAAAGAATAGTTAACCGACAGGGAATATTTCTACTATACATCTTTGGTATATTATTGTACCAGTTATCAATATATTTAATGACCCTGTCTTTATTTCTGAATACCATCTCATCAAATGTTTTAAACTTAACTTCTTTATTTTTCCGTCTATCAGAATATGCTATTTCATCAGCGCGAGAATCTTTTCTTATAGTTTCATATTTTTCACATTTTTTGAAAAACTTATCTTTATTCTCTATGCATTTATCACCTATGAAATAAATAGAATATGATATCTCACCGTGATTATTGGGTACATCAGAAATTTTCATCATCACATATTCATCGTCAGTTTTCTTAATTCTAGCAATATATGTGCCAAAATCAAGACAACAGTTTTTAATTTCAGAAATTACACTATTCTCGTCAGCAAATTTCTTATTTGGCATATATGTGTCAAAAATATGATAGTCATCATATTTAATACATTTTTTAAATTTTTTATCTTGTTTAATCATAAACTTACACGCTACATTATACATACAAGAATTATTATTCGAATATGTGTAGTAGCTTCCGGATATTTTCACGGCTTTACCATTATCAATGAGTAATGGTAAATACTTTTCCAAATCATTCTGTTCAAAATCATACCCCTCTATAAAATATTCATAAATTTCTGAACAAATTTTCTTTTTACTAGACATAATACATCACCTTTCAGAATTATATTATTCATAACGTAATTTAGATAATAATAAAAAATAGTGTATGAGTATATATACTCATACACTATAATAAATACATAAATTCATAATGAACAATTTTTACTTAACATTTTTAGATCTTGTTCTTAAAAATATTGTAGGAAAATGATGAGCTTTAGCAAATTTTTCAGCATAGCTATTTTTCTTACATCTTATTACAACATTTTTAGAACCTGAAAAAGCATATCGGTTTATTTTATTTACACTAATAGGAATAGTTATCTTCTGAAGATTTGTACATTTAGAAAATGTGGACACAGCTATTTCAGTTACACTACTAGGAATCTCTATATTTTTAAGGCTTTCACAACCTGAAAAAGCCCATTTGCCTATACTCGTAACACCATCAGAAATGGTTACACTTTTTAAATTTTTACAACCGTGAAAAGCGTATTGTTCTATAACTTTAACACTTTTAGGAATAGTTATCTTCTGAAGATTCACACAATATTCAAAAGCCCATCCACCTATAACTTCAACACTATCGGGAATATCTATTTTCTGAAGATTTCCACATCCGAGAAAAGCAGCTATATCTATACTTGTAACAGTATTTGGAATTTTTACATTTACAAGATTACTACAACTACAGAAAGTTAATCTATTTATTTTCTTAACCTTACTAGGAATAACTATATTTTTAAGGCTTTCACAATATTGAAAAGCATATTTACCTATATTCCTGACACTATCAGGAATAATAATATTTTCAAGGCTTTCGCAATATTGAAAAACATTTATTCCTATAGCTTTAACACTATTAGGAATATTTATGCTTATAAGATTTTTACATCCTGAAAAAGTATATTGACTTATTTTAGTTACACCATATGGAATAGTTATCTTCGTAAGATTTACGCAATGTGAAAAAGCTCCATTACCTATGACTTTAACACTATTAGGAATATTTATGCTTATAAGATTTTTACATCCTGAAAAAGCATATTCACCTATACTTGTTACACCATTAGGAATAGTTATGCTCTCAAGAGATTCACATCCACTAAAAGCATTATTGCTTATACTCATTACACTATCAGGGATAGTTATGCTCTCAAGAGATTCACAATAACAAAAAGCCTCTTCACCTATGCTCGTGGCAGTATCAGGGATAACAAACGACTTCTCCCCATTATAATTTGCTCTGACCCAATGCTTATTAATATTCATAATTATTTCTCCTTTATAACTCAAGTTTAAACCTGTTATCGTCTTTATCGTAATTGCCTGTATTCTCTTTGTATTGCATTAGTAATACAAACAGCTCATGGTGGTTGTTCTCGATTGCAAATTCTAAGCACTCTTCAAGCTGTTCCGGTCTCAACAGCTTATGCTCACTATTGAATATTTTATCAAGAGCATCCCAATCCTCATTTTCTGTTACCTGCTTTATAAGGTTGGTACAATTCTCTCGGACACAATCTACAAATCGCGTATCTGAATCGATATAATCCAATGCCAGTCTTGCTTTTATTAGAAATTCTTTTATTCTCATAAGATTCTCATATGATGGCTCTTTGATAAAAGGAAATGTGTTTTTACTTGAAAATACATATGATGGGTATGCTATTTTATTATACATTATTATAGTTTTACAACCACAAAAAGCACTTTTACTTATACTCATTACACTGCTATGGATAGTTATTTTTTTAAGGGATTTACAGCCCTCAAAAGTATTTTTCCCGATAACTTTAAGACTATTAGGAATATCTATATTTTTAAGGCTTTTACAATACCCAAAAGCAATTTCACCTATACGTATTACACTGTCTGGAATGGAGATGCTTTCAAGAGATTCGCAACCACAAAACGCCCATCTGTATATACTCGTCACAGTGTCAGGAATTTTTACACTTTTTAAATTTTTACAACCTTGAAAGGCGCTTTCACTTATACTCGTTACTCCATTAGGAATGATGATACTTTCAAGAGATGAACAATCATAAAAAACACTGTAACCTATACTCGTCACACTATCTGGAATAGTTATTTTTTTAAGGGATTTACAGTGTCCAAAAGCAACTTCACCTATACTCGTTACCCCATTGGGGATAGTTATGCTTTTAAGTGATTGGCAACCATAAAAAACACCCGAGTCTATACTTATCACTCCATCGGGGATAGTTATGCTTTCAAGAGATGTGCAACCCCAAAAAGCCCCACTACCTATACTCGTTACACTATCGGGGATAACAAACGACTTTTCTCCACTATAATTTGTTTCGACCCACTGCTTATCAATATTCATATTTATGTCTCCTTTATAACCCCCAGTTCGAACCTGTTATCGTCTTTATCATACATGTCTGTACGCTGCTCTTTATATTGTATGAGTAAAACATATAGCTCGTGATGATTATTTTCAACAGCAAATTTCATGCATTCATCAATCTGTTTTGGTCTCAGCAGATTATGCTCGCTGTCGAATATTTTATCAAGAGTATCCCAGTCCTTATTTTCCATTGACTGCTTTATAAGAACGACACAATTCTCTCGGACATACTCTACAAATCGCGTATCTGAATTGATATAATCCAACGATAGTATTGCTTTTATCAAAACTTCTTTTATTCTCATAAGATTCTCGTATGATGGTTTTATAATAAAAGGAAATGTGTTTTCATCTGAAAATAGATATGAGGGGTATTCTCTTCCTTTGTATATTATTATAGTTTTACAACCATAAAAAGCATCATCACCTATGCTCATCACACTGTCGGGAATAGAGATGCTTTCAAGAGATTTGCAATTCCAAAAAGCATAATCACCTATTTTAGTGACAGTGTCAGGGATAATTATGCTTTCAAGAGATTCACAGCCGAGAAAAGCGTTGTCTGCTATACTCGTCACTCCATCGAGAATGATTATACTTTTAAGGGATTCACAACCATAAAAAGCATAATAACCTATTTTAGTGACACTATCAGGGATGGAGATGCTTTTAAGAGATGTACAACCCAAAAAAGCCTTATAACCTATGCTCGTCACGCTGTTAGGAATTTTTATACTTTTTAAATTTTTACAACCTTGAAAGGCGCTTTTACTTATACTCATTACACTGTTGGGGATAGTTATTTTTTTAAGAGATTCACAGCCCAAAAAAGCTTCATAACCTATGCTCGTTACCCCGTCAGGAATGGTAAAGGACTTTTTTCCCTTATAATTTGCTCTGACCCACTGCTTATCAATATTCATAATTAATTCTCCTTTATAACTCCAGCTCGAACCTGTTATCGTTCTTATCGTAATTGCCCGTATTCTCTTTGTATTGCATGAGTAATATAGACAGCTCATGATAGTTGTTCTCAATTGCAAATTCTAAGCATTCTTCAAGCTGTTTTGATCTCAACAACTTATGCTTACTCTTAAATATTTTATCGAGAGCATCCCAATCCTCATTTTCCACTGACTGCTTTATAAGGTCAGCACAATTCTCTTGAACATACTCTACAAACCGCTCATCTGAATCGATATAATCTAATGCTAATCTTGCTTTTATCAGAACTTCATTTTTCTTACCGTCAGTTTTTATTCTCATAAAATTCTTATATGATGGCTCTTTGATAAAAGGAAGTGTGTTTTTATTTGAAAATACATACGATGGATATTCTCTTTCCTTATACGTTATTATAGTTTTACAGGCCAAAAAAGCATTTTCACCTATACTCATTACACTGTCGGAAATAGAGATGCTTTTAAGGGATTTGCAATTATGAAAAGCCCAACTACCTATACTCGTTACTCCGTCGGGAATAGTGATATTTTCAAGGGATTTGCAATTATAAAAAGCATAATCACCTATTTTAGTGACACTATTAGGAATAGTTATACTTCCAAGAGATTCACATCCACTAAAAGCCCAGCTGTATATACTCGTCACACTGTCAGGAATTTTTACACTTTTTAAATTTTTACAACCTTGAAATGCACTTTCACTTATACTCGTCATACTGTTGGGGATAGTTATTTTTTTAAGGGATTTACAGTCCAAAAAAGCACTTTTACCTATACTCACTACACTGTCAGGGATAGTTATACTTTCAAGAGATTCACAACTACTAAAAGCCCATTCGCCTATACTTGTTACCCCATTAGGAATAGTGATACTTTTAAGAGATGAGCAACCCCAAAAAACATCATCACCTATACTCGTTATTCCATTAGGAATGGTAATACTTTCAAGAGATAAACAACCTGAAAAAACATCATCGCCTATACTCACTACACTATCAGGTATTGTTATAGATTTAAGTGATTGACAAAAATTAAAAGCACTTTTACCTATACTCGTCACACTGTCAGGAATTTTTACACTTTTTAAATTTCTACAACCTTGAAAAGCGTGTGGTTCTATAACAGTAGTACCGTCAGGAATAGTTGCTATACCCGCATTATTAATATAATTTATTTTGTTATCATGCATAATAATCACTCATCTTTCAATTATATATAAAAATTAGGTTTGTAGAAATAAACGAATTTTTATAATCGTTTATTTCTACAAACCCTTTTATTTTAAGTTACTGTAAATCTTTTTCTATTTCTTTTCTTAGCTTCTTATTCCTCTTTTTACTCTTATTCTTTTTCTTCTTTTTCTTCTTTTTCTTATTCTCATCTTCGAATAAAATACTATCTCCTATAAGAATAGCTATAGATATATTATGCAACCCCATAAATACTGTTTTTATTGCAAATAGTATTCTACTCAAATCGGTCTCTGTCAAAATTTCATTCGACATGTTAAATATTACATGTGATACCTGAGATATATTATACTTTCCGTCACTCGTTTCAAGATTATTGGTATCATCATTAATCAACTCTAAAATAGCAGTTGATATATACCTGATGCTTTCAACACTGACATAGTCTGTGATGAAATTTACTTGAAAGATCTCATTCCCCTCAATAACAGCATCACCAGATACTGATATCCCGGCGAGTTTGTTAGCATTTGAGCTTACAAAATTTACAACAAGAGTTGGAAATTCTTTAGACATCTCAGATATGATCAGTTTTGTATCATCATCTGATTTAGTCAAAATGACTGATGAGCTCAGGCTGTCAAGAATGAGTCGATTAATTTTTTCAGCTTCCATGGTAATTGGTCCTCCTTAAATTAATGTGTTAAGCTGTTGTTCAAATGGAATAAAATCCATTTTTTCGAATGTATAAATAAAAAGCTCATAGAATAATTTAAAAGAATTAATCATGAGCTTATTATTATTAAAAAGTACTGTCAATTGTTTTATTTTATTCATTTCATCAATAGTTAGAAATGAATTTAGTTTACTGACTGATTCCTCTATTTTTTGAGTTATCAAATCAATAGCTATTTCAAGTTCTCTTTCTTCCTTATTAGTACCGACGATATCAATATCAGTATTCCCATCATAAAGATAAATATTTGTAAGTTCTTTATCTTTATTAAAATCAAGGAATTCTGAAAAGTCCTCTTCCGTCTTTTTGACTTTTTTCATTTTAAAGGTTTTGATATCTCTCGTAAAAATAAACTGTAGTGCTAATGAATGATCTTTTGTCCATCCATATACACTACCAGTTTTTTTTAGATAAATCATATATATTTTTATCACTTAATCATCCTCACTTCTACCTAGTTTATTTTTAACTTCTTCATATCGTTTAGGATCAAATATTTTATCACCACGACCTTTCCTTGCATCTTTTATAGCTTTTTCGACGGTTTCTTTAGCCCATTTAAATTCTTTAGGGTCAACTCCTTCCTTTATTAAATACCCACATCTGATGTACAGGAACTCTTCAAGTATATCAGCAAGATTATCAAGTTCTTTCTGATCATACTTATTACTCTTGTTTTTCTTAGACATAGTTTTTCACTTCTTTCTTTTAAAATAATTTAAAGTATTTGTATACGTGAAAATAATATATAACGGAATAGTGAAAGCAAAAAAACAATGTCTTAATAGGTTTAACTTAAAAAGGAGATGAAAATAATATGGCAATGCTAGTTAATGAGAAAAAAATGGTCGAAAATAACATTTTTCAATATGAAGAAAAACTAAAATCTCCAATGTCGAGATTTTTAGATACTACTCCAACATTTGTAACATATTATCATATAAATGCTGATGAATCTACAGCAGACGAAGGGTATAAAGATGTATCTTCTATATTAGGATTTAGGTCTCCCATTAAATATAAAAAAATTGAAGGTTTCCCTCTTTATGGTATAGACCAGGTAATTCTTCAATTACAAGAACAGGAACAAGGTCTTGATTCAGAATTTATGGGTGATGCAATAATATTACCAAATACAATCAAACCTTTACAGAACGATTTTTTTGCAATTCCTTATTTACATGACGTATATTTATTCAGAGTTACAGAAATTCAATATGATAATGTAATGCCTGATAATTTTTATAAAATAAATTATCAATTAGAATATCTTGATCAAGAGAAAGTGGATGCCTTAGAAAAACAGAGTAATGAGCAATACACATGTGTTTTAAATAATATAGGAACCGAAAATAAATGTATTATTGAAACCGGATTATATGAAAAAGTACAAAATATTGATAGTATGTACAATGATATGGTTTCAACATATATGGCTTTATTTTATAATGAAAGATATAATTGTTTACTTGGTGACCTTGGTAAAGGACAAAAACTCTATGATCCTTATCAAACTGAGTTTATAAATAAGCATAATTTACTAAACCAAAAAAATAATTTAAAAACGATAATATTAACTGAGCAGGTTGATGATAAGTTACAAAAAATAAAATATGAAAAATCAGTATATCGTTTAATAGAAAGAAGAGATCATACTAGAATTCATAATTTTGATTATACTATTTTTCAAGGAACATCATATCATGAATCAGCATTTGCTCGGTGGGCTGATACTTCTGTATTTATTATAGATCATATAAAACCAGACGCTAACGAAGAATATAAAAATCATATATTTTCTAATGAGTTTGTAACATCTGTAAAATCTAATGGATTTACTCAATCAAATCATGCTGAATTAATTCAGAGATTTTTACGAAAAGAAAATTTAACTATTAATGATATTCCATTAGATTTAAACGAAGAGCTTTATGATTTTAATGATAGTATTGAAGTATTCTTTATTATACCGATAATAATGTATATAATAAAAGAAATAGTAAATGAAGCACTTAAATAAAAAAAATAAACAAGTAGGAATTATTAAATTCCTACTTGTTTATTTTCTTATGTATTTTTTTAATAATTTACTTATCGTCTTTCTTTTCAAGGTCTTTACCAATTGCAGCGAGAGGTGCTGAATTAGAGGTTACAAGGCGCTTATAATATGCTCTCATTCTCCTAGTAGCTTCAGAGTGATACTTTCTATCAAGCTTAGCCCTAATGATCTTTCTCATACGATTGAGCTTCTTGAGCTTTACATAATCAGTATCATTGTGAGCTGCTGCTGAAACATTTACAGCTATAGCATAAAGCTGCTTTTGCTTAGCCTCTCTATCAAGACGAATAATCATCTTTTTATTATAATTATTTCCTTCGGTATATAAACCTAAGGATGCTGCCATTTCATTGATATCTGATTCAAGCATCAGACCTTCATTAATCGCAGCTTTTACATCAGTAGTTGACTCAATGAACTTCTTCTTTTCACCCTTATTAAGCTCATCATTAACAAGTACAGTAGTTGCAGCTATACCCATCATATCATCAGCTTCCTGCTGCTCAGCAGGAGTAAGAGTTACTTCATCTTCATCATTAGCAAAACTGCTAAATTGGTCATCTGATAACTCAGCATCTAATGCAGATAATTCCTCATCGCTCATATTTTCGATATCTTCGATATCAGAATCTGCTACGTCGGATGCGATAGATTGAGTATCATCAATACTATCTGAGTTATCATCACCACACTCATTACCAGTGGGACAATTGTCACCACATTCGCTTCCGCAGTTACTACCACACTCATTTCTGGTATTATTACCATAAGGATTAGTATAGCAGTCAGCACAGTTAGCGCCTTCATTCTTTTCAGGCTCAGCAGATGCATCGGCATCATCAGGTGTATCAACATCTGATAAATCATCAATATTCTTTACTTCATCCTTCATATCACCTGAAATATCGTCAGTTTCCTCAAGAAAATTTCCGAAGAGTTCAGATGATGCTGAAGGGAGAGGTCTGCTCAGTAAATCTGAAAATTTACTCATAATAATATCATTCCTTTCATAATATAAAAATTATTATTATCTTGTTTTCGTTTAGAATATCTAACTTATATAAATGTAACTGTTAAAATATTAAAAACGATATTTAAACTGACAGATATTTAAATCAGAAATTATAAATGAAAGGATGATTAATTATGAGTAATACTCATATAAATATAAATAGTACTTTTATCAAAAAATATGTAAAACATATGACAAAAATAATGATGAAAACAAATCCCGATTGGGATAAAAAAGATATTGAAAACTGTATATATGAAATGATTAAAGAACAAGCAATGAATCCAAGAGTTGAAATGGATAATAATTACACACATGAAAATAAAGATACAACTCTTATAAGTTTATTTGATTGGATTCTTGATAGAAAACCTATCATTGCTGGTAATGGAACCTTTTATAAAAACCAGAATGAAGCATTAAATCCTATAAGATTAATGCTAGATGAATGGGCTGATAGTAGAAAGAAATTTAAAAAAGAAATGTTTGCGGCAGGTGAAGAATTAGGATTTGATAGCTATGAATATCAAACTCTTGATAGAAAACAGAATAATGAAAAAATAAACATGAACTCATGGTACGGTGGTTCAGGTGCACCAACTGCGGCATTTTATTCAAAATGGAGTGGACCTGCCACAACACTAACAGCACAGTCAGTTATCAGTACTGCTGAGACTATGTTTGAATCATTTCTTGCTGATAATTATATATACCTGGATATAACTGAATTAATTGAATGGATTGATACAGTTATTAAAGAAGATGTTGAAATTGATGACTTTATAAAGAGAAAAAATGTTGATGATGTATATAATAGATTATTTAATAAGATATTAAATAAAGAGGAATACACATCTGAAATATTAGCACAATATTTGTCTACTATGACATCATCACAATTAACTTCATTATATTATAAAAATAATATGATAGAGTTTATAAATGATCACAAAGAAATACAAAATATTATAATATCAATATTCTCTTCAGTTGAAAATCTTGATTATATAGATAATAATGATTCAAATTGGATTGAAAATATACCAAAAAAATTTAGAGATTCTTTTAAAAATAAGACAGTTGATGCATGGAATAAATTTGTCGATAAAGCTTATTTTATGGACCCCAATTCCCCACCAAAAACTATAGAAGATGAATTAGTAGTATTAAGTGAGTATTTAATAAAATACTGCTATGTTGAATATCTATCTATGGATAGAATATATAGATTACGAAATTTTAACAGAAATGTCGTAACTGTCATAGATACTGATTCAAACTTTTTATCACTAGATACTTTAATAAATTTCATATTTGATAATGTAGTTAAAGATATGAATTTTGGAAGAGATGATGAACACAATTCATTTATTATAGTAAATACTATAACGTACACTATCACTAAAGCAATTCGTAAAATGTTTGATTACTATGGTGAATGTGCAAATATTCCTGAAGATTATAGAGGTCGTTTTGACATGAAAAATGAGTTCTTTAATAGTCTTTTAGTAATAGGTAAAACAAAGAAAAGATATATATCAAAGCAAAAGCTAAGAGAGGGTAATCTTTTAACTAAACCTAAATCTGATATTAAAGGTTTTGACTTTAAGAAAGCAACTACAAGTGAATATGCTGAAAATGTTTTTATGAAACTAATTCAAGACCATATACTTAATTCAGAGGAAGTTGAATTAAAAGAAATGATTAAAGGTATACAAGCATTTAGAGAAGAAATTAAAACATCTATTGAAAATGGTGAAAGAGGATTTCTTCCTAATGGTAACGTAAAGGAAATTGCGGCTTATAAAGACCCAGGAACTAGTCAGAGTATCAGGGGTGCTATAACCTGGAATTTATTATATCCTGATAATACCATTGAAGCTCCTGCAAAAGTAAGCTTGTTAAAGATGAATATATTCAATGAATCAGATATTGAAGACTTGAAATATACACATCCTGATATATATAATATAATTATTGATAAAATTTTTAATGATACCACTGGTATTTTTGTAACAAAAACTAAAGACCCTGGTATTGATTATGTGAATATTAAAAAGAAAAATTGGTATGATGATATACCTAAAAAATATAGACCTAAATATAAGAAACTTGGTCCAGTTGAGTGGAATTCATTTGTAGATGAAGTATTAAATGATACTACCGGTAAATACGATTCTATGAAAAAAGATAATTGGATATATAAGAAAAAAGGTTTACAAGTTCTTGCAATTCCAAGTAATAGTAATATTCCTGAATGGACTCAACCATATATAGACTATTCAACAATGATAAATAATATTACTGCACCGTTTGAACCAGTTCTTGAAATATTTGGTGTTAGATTTACTAAAGAAGGTAAAACACATGATGGAGTTAATAGAAAAACTAACGCTATCACTAATATAATTAAATTTTAAAAAAAAATAGCCATTTTTTATTTAAAAATAAAAAATGGCTATTTTTTAAAATCCGTATAGTTAAGAATAATATAAATATATTATTATTGCATAATAATAATATATTTAATAAGAAAGGAAGTGAAAGTGTATGAAATCAATTGTTCAGATTTTGTACATAATTTCAAAAGTATTTGTTCACAAGGAGTTTACATTAGGAGTAAAACTCTTTGTGATCGGATTCGCGATTGGGGAAAGCCTTGTCCCCAATAGTGAGGAAAAGGATTGCTCTATAGTCGAGAGATTAGAGAGCAATTTAAAAACGTTCATTAGTTGCGGAGATGTAGCGAGCCTTATAAAAAAACTCTAACATCTCTCTAACGAATGAATGATGAGGTGAGGGCATGCTTATACTGAGTTAGCCCTCCCTCATTTTTTTTCTTATCGGACAAATAAATAAAGTATTTTTTTTTTGAAAGAAGGTATTAAATATGAGAGAATTTGCTCGTTCAGAACATATGTTAGAGAAATGTCATTACTGTGGTTGTAAAAATAAACTATATACTGATATTGTAGATAAGTGTACAGGAGAAATTGCAGGTCATACATTAAGATGCTGTAATTGTGGAAGAATAGTTGAATTTATTGATCCTAATTATGCGGGTATATATAATAAATCAAATCTTCCAATTATTAATTATATGAATGGTAAATTTATTGCAGGAAAACAGAAGTGTATTCAAGAATCATATTGTCCTCATAAAAATTGTGAGTTATATGGAACATGTCCTCCTAGAAAACCCCCTGAGGATAATAATCATAAATCATATCCTGATTGTGGGTGTAATTGTGATAGTTGCGAATATCATTGTGATTTTCAATATCGTAATAAACTTACAATTAAAAGTAAGAATGAACCTAGATTCTTATAATTAATTGAAAAAGGAGAGATGGATAAAATGCCATTTATGTATGAATGTCAACCTGATGATGCTTATGAGCCTACTGATTTCGAGGATGAATTATTTTTATCTAATGTACCAATAAATTTACTAGAAAAATCAATAGAAACTCAATTTCAAGATCCATTTGAATATAGAAAAAGAGACTATATACAAAGCTTCTTAATTAAATACAATTTTAGTAAAAATAATATGTATGAGGAAGAACTTGAAGAAGTTGAAGAAATCTATGATAGATTTATGCAATTCATGAAAGACATTTTTGAAAGCTACTTATCAATCGGTTTTCCAGAATTAGATGATATGGGTGAAGACGGAGCATATCTCATTCTTCAAACTTATAGATTCTTCATAATTAATATAAAGAAAAATTTTGTAACTCTAATATTAAATTATATTAAAGAACATGAAGATGAAATACTTGATGAAGAGATTTCTCCTTCCAGAAAAGATGTAACTGCAATGAATTACAAATCTGAAATAGATAATGATAATGATGTAATTATTATTTCAAATCTAGGTTCTATAATCAATTATATATTTCAACAAGAAATTACAGTTGATGAATTTTTTGAATTAATTGAATCAAACACATGTCTAGAAACTGAATATGTTAAAGAAAAATTTGACGAGTGGTTAATAACCGGTAATTTTGTTGATAAATATATTGCAATGATCGACGATAATTTCATGGTTGAACTCGAATCTAAAATAAGAAATAAAATATTAAAGAAATACAATAAAAGAAAAAAAAATACGACATAAAACATTTTTATTAATTAATAAAAAAAGTTTTATGTTTTTATTAAAAAAAATGAAAGGATTGATTTTTATGATGTTTAACAATGGTAATAGTGGAGTTAATGTGAATACTCAATTCTATACTTCATATTCGGATACTTCTTTAGTAAGCGTTGGCGGTTGGAATAGAAACTTATCCCTTAAGTTTCAACCAGCAATTGGTAAAGACGCGAATGGTTTAACACAATACGCTAATGACAAAAATTCAACAATTTCAACATCAATCAGGGAAGAAAATGCTATTGCTCTTCTTGAAGGATTTAATAAATATATTAAACCTGCAATAGATAATTCTACTGAAGCAAAAGTAACAATTGCTATGGGTTCTGGAGATAAGAAAAAAGCTTTATCTTTAATATATGATGGAGCTGATGCTTACCTTGAACTTGCAATCGGTTTATCAGATAATGGGGTTACATCATCCGATAATATAATTAAGCATAAATTTAATAAAAAGAGTTATATGGTCGGATATAATCCAGAAACTGGTGCAGGAGAAGAAAAATTCGTTGAAGCTGATTTATTCAATTTTATAAAGAAAATTGAAAAGGCTCAGGACTTAGTACCTACAATCGCTCATTCAATTAATTATTCAAATGCTAATAAAGCATTATTTAAGAATTCACCGAATAATTCGGCGATAAATGATGAGTTTGTAGCTCCTACTACAAGTAACTATAATGGAGACTTTGAAAGCTTCATCCCTGCAATATAACCTAATATTAAGTGAGTAGTTAGAACAAAAATTCTAACTACTCACTTTTATATCAAAAAAAGGAGAATACCAACATGAATGAAAATGATAATGAAGTTATAGTATATACTTCACAATATGATGTATTTACTAACTCAACATGTATGTTTGTTGAGTATCATGATATAATCAAAGCCCCTATGTTTTTCTTATTATTTGCAATACAAGATAATGAAATACTAAATAAAGCATTTGATTTATCTGAAATTAAAATATGTGGTACAGTTCAAGAAATGCTAGAATGGTACATTAATAGAAAATCTAGAAATATTTTTGAATGTTTCCCATTATTATTAGATAAAGATAGTATACCTGATGGGTTTTTCACTGATTCTTTAAATAATTACTTAGAAATGACAAATGAAATATTTGCAGGTCATGAACTTGCAATAGTTCCTACTATTGCAGAATTAGCAGTTCATAACACAATCGTTAAAAATATTATAATCTATAATGAGGTCTATAATAAAAATATTGAAGAAGATATTGCAAATATCTTCCCGGAATCAGTTAAATTTGTATGGGGAGATTTTAAAGAAATATTACCCCAAGTAAATAAAGATACAACTTTTATTTTTTCAGATATGAATAAATTAAATATTATGGCTGAAATGAATCTACTTAACTATAGATCAGTAATACTGGCTCAAAATTTTAAATATAATATAAATAAAGATGGTACCTATAAAGCAAATATAGAAGATTTAATGAGTAAATTTGAATTTAATTTAGCATATCTTCAAGTTTTTTAAATCATATTATTATTAGAATATAATTTTATTTGGAACAGCTACTTAAAACTCATTTTAATGAAATGAAAGGAGAAATTAATTATGAATAATGATGAAATTAAGGAACTTCAAGTTGGAGTCGATATGAGTTCCTCAACTGGACGTAGGTTTAAAAAGGAACCTGCTGTTAATGTAATTTCAAAAGAAGATTTTGAAGACAGAATTCAAAAGGTATTTCATTTATTATGGGAGACCTTATCTAAGTCATTTGGTCCTTATGGGGCACCTACAATAATCTATAATTATCCGTGGAGTCATGTAACTAAAGACGGATATACAATAATGAAGAATCTTTCTATGGATGCTTCTGAAACATTAGTTGACCAAGCGATTGCTGATATGGCTGCTGATGTTTGTGGAAGACTTAATTATTCCGTAGGTGATGGTACTACTTCAGCAGTTATCGCAACTAATAGTATTTTCCAGAATTATCTTAAGCAGCGTGATTGGCTCAGGGAAAGATCTATTCTTCCGAGGGATATTCTTAAAAAATATTCTGAAATCAAAGAGACAATTATTGATAATCTTAGGAAAAAAGTTCGTATTATTAGAAGTGCGGATCCTGATGAGCTTTATCAAAATATATATGATGTCGTTTATGTTTCTAGTAATGGTGACGAATTGATGACTAAATATATATCTGAATTTTATAAAGAATTAGGATGCCCTGCTATTAGTTGTACTTTATCACCAGACGGTATAACTAGAAAAAAACTTATAAATGGATATAAATTTGATATGTCTCTTACAGATAAGCTTTATGTAAACTCAGACGATAATACAATGAAGCTTTCTGAAGCGGATATAATCATTTTCTCAACTAAAATAACAAAGGACGTTTATGAAAAAATCCTTGTACCGCTTAATAATCATGTGAGACAACTCGATAGACATTTAATTGTAGTTGCACCATTTTATGATGAGATTGCAATTAAACAAATTATATCCAGAGACTTAAATAATGAATATAATAAAACCAAAGATGTTAATATGGTTTTAACTTCATATAAGGCAACATCTGCTCATGCAAGAAGGCTTGTAGAAGATTTTGCAGTATTAACAAATACTACTGTTATTGATAGACCTTTAGAAAGATCTATAATGGAATCTCTTGATAAAGGTTGTCATATTAATGAAATATTTAATATAGATAACAGATTCGATATTCCTCAGTTAAAAGCTATCTGTTATATGAACGATGGTGCTCAACCTGTATCTTATATTATAGGCGAAGATAATGTTGATAGTATAGCTAAGTCTCCAGTTCTTTTAGATAATGCTATTAGATTGGGTTATGCTAGAGATATTTCCATCGGATTAAAAACTTCAGTAATTAGTTCTTTCTTTTATGATAAGGATAAATTCGATCTTATATACAAAGATGCGAAAGATATTCTTGAAGAAACTGAAAGAAAATATCAGAAACTCGGTACTTTTAATCTTGAAGTCAGTCAAGCACAGGAAAGATACTATTCTCTCAATTTGAAAATGGGAATAATTGAAGTTGGTGCAGATAGTGAATTATCTCAGAAACTTTTAAAAGATGCTGTTGATGATGCTATAAAAGCTGCTGCATCTGCATTTAATCATGGTGTTATAAACGGATGTAACGTTGATTTGTTATCTGTAATAAAGAAACAAATGGACGATAAAAATTTAGATGAAGTTACTAAAAAACTTTATGAGATTTTATACGGTGGTTTTACAGACGTTTATAGAACGGTATTAAATAATGCTTTTAGTGATTTTAACATTAATTTATCTTTCGAGCCAAATGAGGATAATAAAGGATTCTCAAGATTCTTATATGAGAAATTCCCTTATTTCTCTAACACATTCCGTGATTTCGAAAATCTCAATGAATTATGCATTGAGATGAAAGATAATGATACTTTAACAACATCTTTCCATGATTTAATAATAGCATATTCTATTAAATACAGATTAGTGTATGATGTATCGTCAAAAGAATTTTCAGATAGAATAATAAATAGTGTACAGACTGATGAAGAGATTCTTAAAGCCACTATTGACCTTATTTCAATTCTTATAACCGGTAATCAGATGGTAGTTACTCAAAAGCACAATTTCTAATGAGGTACAGTTATGTCTAATAAATATCAAACTATTAAAGACTTTATGTATTCTCCATTTGGAGATTCTAGTTCTATGGATAAGGACGAATCTTATAAAAAGCTTTATGAAGATTTTGTTCATCATCTTAGAATTTATGTGGCAGGTTTCACCTCAATTGATGATAATTATTATATTCATATCAGAGTTCCTTCAGAAACTCAAAAAGATAATAGATATGAGTATGATGTTGTTATTAAATTTTTTACAGATAAACCTGAACTTAAACATTCAATAAGTCTTAGACAGTATTACATGCAGTTCTTTTCAAATAGCCCAGGTTTTATATATCGGTACGCAGCATTATATAAAAAACATGATTATTTGATAAAAGAATTGTATGATAAACTTGATCCTGAATATGCGGATAAGATGCCTGAAAAAACTAATTCTGATATGAAGGTTTCTTATGATAAGTCTATATTTTTTGCATGTAAATATTTATCAGATTTAAGATTTAAATATCTTAATAAAATAGGACCTCTTCAAAGAAGAAAGAAAACTCCTGAAAAATTTTTCTCAGATATTTCAGATTTCAAGTCTGTTAAATTCGATCAGGATCTTATGAATACTGAACGAAAATTACGCCGAGATATAGAGAAAAACCGAATTGAGGAACGTAGAAAAAGCGCAGACAAGAAATATCAATTAGAAAAGCAGATGCCAAAATTATCGTCTACGAAAGGTGGTAAACATTCCAATCTTCGAACTATAAAAATTAAAAGCGGTGGTCGTAAACCTAAAATAGTTGCAAGGAAACGGACTAGCAGATAATGGTTATACATTATTTTCTTGGTCCCTAAATCCTGTATTTAAAGAAATTTTGGAAATGAAACGGAGGAATCGGTATCATGGAACCGAAAAAACATGTCCATATTGATTCATGGACACCAAAAAAGCATCAGATATTTGCTGAACGAAATGGAAAACTTTTTATGTTTTATTTCGAGAAAATATTTGATTCGCCTAATTTGAAAGTACTTGATACTTTTACTATAATTAAGAAAGCATACGTTAATGATAAAAAAGGAAGAGGTGACCCTCCTTTAACGTATATCTGTAATTATATCAATTATTTCATTAATTTTTATGATGAAGATAATGAACTTGCTTTAGCTTATTTAAAATTAAAGTATTCATTAGATAAACAGAAAAAATTTAATGAAGAAAACATGGATGCGTTTATTGATTTTATTTATGAGGTTTTATTTACACCAACTATGGTAGAAAAAATCGTTAAGCTCGTTAATGATAACTATATTGGTGATATAGAATCTTCAACAGATGATAAAAAGAAATATATAAAGTCAATGAAGAAACATCTTGAATCGTTAGAGTTTACAAATCAACATGTAAAAATATTATTAATGATTTCGTTCGGTATAAAGATTATGTCATTAGTAATATTCCACTTCACCAATATCAATCAGATCAAGATGAATAAAGATAGTGATATTCTTTTTAAGTTTTATCAAAGATTATTCCCTTTATTTGGATATAGTAATCTTTATATTCTTTATAATCAAAATGGTGAAATTCTTGAAGAAGATGTATCACCCGATGTGATTGAAGAAGGAGTTAAGAATTGTAGCCTAACACCTATAAAAACTGATGATGGTTATGAAACGATGTATTATTTAGATGACGGTGAACGATATTATACATTAGGAAAAATAAATATGTATAATAAGTTATTTGTTTATGTCAAAGCCAAAATACTTGAATCGAATAGTAATAATTCATTACTATTTGAGCAGAGAGAAATATTTGGTGATGATATTTATACTATCATTCATAAATTTACAAATAATGTCCTCATAAGTGATACAATGTTTAAATATACCTTCGATAACAACGTCATTGGTTTTAATAAAACGATAATAAAATATCAATTAGGTTATTTCTTGAGATATCAGTATCAAAAGAATATAACCGAAATTACAAAAACTGAGAATTCTGATGGATTATCAGGTGTAGATAAAATGGCAATGAATCTCACCAAACTTGACGAAGGCATAACAACATTTGCCGATATAAATATAGAAAAGACAATAGAACGTATTCAAAGGATTATGGGAATTTCAATAAGTCAAGATGAGATTGATTACTACAGATATAACCAGTATCCCTCACCAATTCAAATACAGTTAATAAACAGCTATTTTACTAAGTATTTTGGTGCTTATAGAGACTTAAATCTTTTAACAAGACGTCAGTATATAATATTGATGTTATTATTAAAAAAGAAACTTCTCAAAGAACTTGGATTTGAAAATAATGATGAAATATACCAAGCAGCATTGCCTTATATATTGACAGGTAATTTGGAAAGTAAGGTTAACACAAGACTTATACGAAATAATAGATTTATTTCTAAGATCGAAGAATCTTACTTATATCAAAATCTTATCAATAATAAATATGCATATTTACAACAGATTAAACCGGACTATATCTTAAGCTTGGTAAGTAGTCTTATAAATACTAAGTTTTCATATGTCACATATGAAAATACCGATTTACTTGGACAAGAAATAGAATATTCTGAAGATATGATATCTGATGAATTACTGTTTTTCTTAAATAGTATATGATTTAAAAATAGGTAGTAAGTTTAAATACTTACTACCTATTTTTTTTTGATTAAAAAATAGCATTTTAAAAAATATCACTTATACATTATTTATGAGTATGAATAACTATTTTATACAACTTACGCATTCCTAATAGAGGAAAAGTAAGACGTAAGGTTCGCTATAAAATTATTATTACATACAAAAATAAGACAAGGAAAAGTCTTAAAAACCAGAAAGGTATAGCCATGAAAAATAATATAACCACTGACATGATCCTCTTTGACATGATATATACTGAATATGTCACAACACAGTCCATCTTTGAAGATGATGAGGATTCGGTAACTCTCCCTGGAGAGTTAGATGAAAACCTCGACGACTTTGAAAGGTTTTCGATTAAGTGGAAAGAGAAATCTATTGAAAACCTTAGAAAGTTAAAAAAAGCAGGGTTTAACGTTAAACCCTGCTTTAAGAAGGAGGTGAGATTCGAGAGTGGTACACATAGACGTATCGTGAGTTACGTCTGCAGATACCATGATCAGAAGCTCGATGATGATATAGGATGCACAATCCTGTACATCAGCAAAACGCCAACGACTTTTGAATATATCCGTGAAGGCATTTGCGGATTTTTCAATTGAGAAAGGAGGCGAGTGAAATGATGTCGAGAGACAATAAGGTCGAAATACTCCGGTACTTCGACCTGCTCCGTGAGCGTGGACATATAACAAGATGGCCACGCTCGTGGCATATGAACGCTAACGTTTGGTATAGCGTTCAGAAATACCTCTCAACGAAGTACTGCAGAGTGGTTGATACCACTATGTGGTACTACGACGAAAGTGACATCTTCGTCATTTTTGACGGGGATGTTATCAAATTCTCCGATGGTTCAGTTATGGAATTTATCGAAGACGAGGGGTACTGGGTATTCCGTCAGGAGTTTAATGCTGCGGATCTGGCAGCATCGCTCTATACTCCGGCGGCTATTATCTGATACCCTTAAAAAAGAAAGGTCTCTACAACCTTTCTTTTTTTTATTAATTCATTAACATCAATATAATTTTTATTATGTTTTATATGAAAGGGTGATTTATATGAATTTTTTTAAAGAAGGTTTATCATGGGATGAATATTACATAGCATTAGCAGCAATATCCGCATTAAGAAGTAAAGATCCTAAATGTAAAGTTGGTGCTTGTATTATTAATCCTACAAACCATAGAGTGTTATCACTGGGTTATAATGGATTTCCAATAAATTGTCCAGATGATGAGTTTCCATGGACTAAAGATGATCCAGATGTTGATAAAAATAAATTTGGATATGTTGTTCATGCAGAATTAAATGCAATATTAAATGCAAATGCTGATATAACTGATTCATGGTTATATACAACACATTATCCTTGTAACGAATGTGCTAAAGCCATTATACAATCAGGAATAACTAAAGTAGTATATTATAATGATTATAAACCTGATTCTCCTATCCACAGAGCGAGTGAAAAAATGTTTAAATATGCAAATATTGAAATTGTGGATATAAAAAATACAGTAGATAAAGCTACATTAAAAATGCTTTCTCTTTTTCTATAATTTATAAAAGTTATAATTATACTTAATTTTTAAAAATAATCGTATGATGATAATCATCATACGATTATTTTTTTATGTTCCCCGTAAAGTCCGAAAATATAATGATATACTATCGCTTTGAATATGAATAATAATTAATATTCAACTCATGCATTAAAGAAATGTAAGTCATGGGGCGTCGAATAATAATTATTTACATATTAAAAAAAATTTAAAAGGGTTTGTTTAAGCACTCATATGCTATTTGGTTTCCCTTGTCACAAAAACTCAAATAAAGCCTTT
>AUXO018276234.1_pt1 | contig 77754 bp, 54 predicted proteins | sample 768731 | NCBI WGS metagenome assembly AUXO01 (sample SAMN02715735, study PRJNA202380) | gut metagenome | biome: sheep rumen | host: Ovis aries | place: New Zealand: Palmerston North
AAATGGTATAAGATTTTTTATTCATATAACCGTAAAACGTTTTCTTTTGTTTATATACTATCTCCGTGTAATAAGAATAAATAAAACTTACCCTAACTTCATAGCGAAGGCATCAGGTTAAGTTATATATATTTATTACATAATCATTTAAGTGGTTTCTCGGAACTTTTATACGTTCCCTCTGTTTACCACAGTCAATAAAACAGAGTACAGTACTAGGGAGGTACTTATTATGAAAAAAGCAGCTAAAATAGGAATCGGTGTTGGTGTAGTAGGTGTAAGTGGAATTGGAATATTTGCAATATTGAAGCGGAGAAAGCTCGCTAGACAGGCTTTTGATGCTGAAATAGTGGAAAACGATGAGATAAACGATATAGAATCTTCTGCATCGGAAAATGATCAGGTTCCGGAATTCACAAAATACAGTGGAATTCCTGTGAGCCGAGTCACTGACATGCTCAATGCGGTGACAAACAAAGATGAGGGAAATGGTTATTATATAAAAGCGAAAGACTTTAAAGCGATCAGAGAATCGCTTGGAGTATTCAAGATTTATATACGTGATAACTACGACTACTGGAGCATCGAAGAAAAAGTATGTGGAGAGATGATAACATTTCGCATCCATGAGGGTTACTGCGTATCTAACGATGGATTTTTCCTTATTTCTGGGGAATGGAAGTATCTGTCCAAAGATGAAGTGCTGAATGACTATATGCGTTGCGCTCAGTGCAGAGAACGACTCTATGATACTAGTGAGTGCTATATAATTTAAATTTTTCAAGGACGCTGAATGTAAAAGTTCAGCGTCCTTATTTTTTTTTCTTTACGACAGTTAATTAATTATTTTTTTAGAAAGAAGGTAAAATCGATGAGTAGTTTCATGTGTCAAGGAAGTGAAATCCTTCTTGTTAAAAATAGGGAACAGTTTAACGAAATGCTCGAACTTGCTCTAATAAATGAAGAAGAACATGATTTTTATATTGAATCGATCAGAGATATAGGAACTAAAATGAAATCTCTTTTTCAACGTTTTGTAAATGCTCTTTCGGTTTATGCTAATAATACAGTTAGGATAATTTCTTTATATAATGATAAAAGAAATGTTAATAATAATATTAAAGTAATAAAAAGATTGATAAAAAAGAATCCTAAATTAGGAAAGAAAAAAATAAAATACAGACTATTTTCAGATTACAAAGATAATCTTGATTTTGATATTAAAATATGTAATAACATTGCGTATAGAATTGAAAAACTTGATGAACCATGGATTACCAATTTAATGGATTCATACTATAAAAATATTGATTCCCATGATAAAAACATTCATGACGTAACTATATCTGATGCATTATCAAATTGTGAAGCTGTAGTTAGTGACATTGATAAAGAAATTGATAAAATAGTTAAATCTACAAAAGATATTGTTTCTAAATTGGACAAATCTGAAAATATAAATGAGAATCATTTGGGGATATTTAAAAGATTTATCAAATCAATACAAACTTATATACAAACAAAAACCCACATGTTAATTTTAAATGTAGAATTTCTTTTTTCGAATATTCATAATGTATTGAAGTCATCAGTTGAAGATGCTACAAATACAGTTGTTATTAAAAGACAATATAAATATGAGACTATTGAAAAACATGCAACTAAAGTAGATACGGTTGATGTACTAGGATTCAAGATTGATTTATATGAAACTGATAGATATATTGAATCTGAATTTACTACGGGATTTAAAAGTCCGAGAGTATATTTTGATAAGAGTTTTAAAAAGATGTCAAGAGCCAGTCAAGAAGCCATTCTTTATCATGAATATGGGCACATAATAAATGGTCATCTTGGAACAGTTCATTATCGTGATGAATATAAACTTGATAAAAAAATAAGAAGAAGAGTAAGGAAATACCTGAGGTTTGTTGATACAGATAAAAGTAAATTAAAAGATGATGATTTACTCTTATATTTACTTGTCGAACTAGAAGCTGATGAGTTCTCCGCTAAATATGTTGGTAAAACAGTGATACGAAAAACTCTTGAGCATGATTATAAAGAGTTGATTAAAAAAGTACCAAATATGAGCGAAGAAGAAAAGGATAATACATTAGCTATTGGTTTTATACGAAACAAAATGTTATAAAAAAAGAAGATATGAATATAATAATTATATTCATATCTTCTTTCATGTGTACTGGAGAGAATTTAACTATTTACAGTTTAAGTTTTGCTCTCTTCTTTTTCTTCTTTTTCTTTTTCTTCTTCTTTTCTATTTTTGCTTTATCCCCCGGAGAGATGGTTTCACCAGATATGGCATCCGGTAATGACTTTGGAGTTCCATCGGAATAGGTTCCGCATATAACTTTCTGAACTGATTCCGATTCGCACAATTTCGCGATAGCTGCCACAGCTGTTTCAATTAATACTTCTTTGGCCATAATAATGACCTCCTTTCATTATATAAAAAATAATGTATAAACATCTAGTAAATATACCTTGGAAAAACATAAACATAAGCTATTAAAAATATAAGAGGGGAGGTTGCCTTTTATATGGCAAAGAAAATTGCTTATATTAACTCATCAGGAAATACAGGATTGGTATCGTCCTCTTCATGGAAAGATTCAAATAATAATGATCACTCAAATGCGTTCAATTATGAATTATCAAATTCAGAAAAAGAATTCTATGATGATAAATATCAAAAACAAAAAACTCCACAAACCATAAGTACTGTTTTAAACGAGGAAACAAGAGGTTCCTCTATATTTGACAGCAGATTTTTTTCCGAAATGATAAACAATCGCAGAGAAATACAATATAACTCTGATTTAAAATCTATGCAAATTTCACCAAAAATTGAATTCTCCGAATATGATTTAAGAAAGTTGCATAAGACTCTTAATATATACGATACTCCATATAAATCTGACACATGGCAGTGGGATAAAAGTACTGAATTTTATAATAGATTTAAAGTGCAGACTCTTGATGATATGTTATCTCGTGGATTTGGTCATGTTATATTTATTAAACCTAAATGTAACATTCTTGATACTAAATCAACACTGTCGAGTAGTAGTGGACTTGCAAACAATCAAATGTTTGTCAATGCTTTACATAATTCTCCATCTCTATTAAATGAGCTATGTCAACTAAATAGAGACACATTCATGTTGTCACTGTCTAATAAAGCAACAAATTTTAATGTAAATGAAGAATTTTTAGCTGATGGTACTTATGGAAAAACATATACAGGTCATCAAGTAGCATATGGTAAAAATAATATAGAATCTCAAACGGCAAGTCAAATGACAATTGATTTTCAAGATGATAGATTTTTACATATATATCAACTTCATAAATTATGGATTGAATATATAAGTGGGTGTTATAGAGGAACTATACTTCCTAAGACATCAGATATAATTAATAAAATACTTGACTATGCTGGTGGTGTATATTACATTTTAACTGCCGAGGATGGTGAAACCATAATTTACTGGGAAAAGTATTACGGACTATTTCCAACTAATATATCATCAGACTCTTTATCATGGACAAAAGATTCGCCTATATCGGCACCTAAATTTAGTGTAACTTATAAATATTCATTTAGAAAAACGTTTGACCCGTCTATTTTTGTAGAATTTAATCATAACGCAAATATTTCTTCTGACTTAGATTATGTGCCAGTTTTTGATAAGAAGCTGGGTCATGTTGGTCAGAGTTGGGTTGGCGTTCCATATGTTGAATCAGAAACAACCGATGGGTCTAACGAAGTTGTATATAAACTCAGATTTAAGAAAAAACAATTACCGAGTTTTATCTAAATAAATATGGAAGGAGAGACTTATATTGGGAAACGATAAAAACCGTATTGTCATAGACAGAAGTTATATAGATAATTTTTCAGTAAAAAAATTTACTGAAGAAAACTTAATTGAAAAGTATTTTTCTAATATAGATGTATCTTTGAGGTCTGTTGGAATGGTTGGATTTACAACAGAACAGATTTCAAATATATCTGAAGACTTATTCAATACTGCAACTGTATTATTTAGAGAGACATTTCCTAATAGAGCGCAGATACCCGAAAGTTTATATTCTCATGCGGCTATATTCCAACTTTCAAATGCATTTTCATCTGCCGCATCTTGTAATTTTCTAGTGGTATTGGAAGAAGAAGCAATTATAAAAAATATGATTAATAATTATGATAAAGAAACTGGAATATATTCATTTTTTATTGATAAAAATACTATAATAAGTATAGAAAATATTCCGTTTGTTATTGACTATGACGTAGAAATACGTGTTGTCAAAAAAGTACTTAATGATAAAACTGAAGATTATATTTTTTCAGCATCATATGTTATTCCTGAAAACTTCAAGAGCACTATGTCAGCATCTAATGCTAATAATGACCCTTATATAAAGATACGCCGTTCTGCTGATGGATATATAGCACTCGAATTGAGATGCCATCAGTGTATAAGAAATATTATCACTGAAGATATAGTTAATACTAATAGTATCAATTATCCAATAATTGATGTACCATTTGATGGTAAGCTTGCAGGATTTGATATTAGATATAAAACGTCTTCGGAAGATGATAGCGGATATAAACAATTACAATCTTTAGTTGTATATTCTCAGCCGATTGAAGAGCCTTTTTGTTATTATCAGTTAAAAGATGAAAACACATTAAGGATTACATTTAATACAAAAGATGAATACTTTACCCCAGAATATGGAAGCACACTCGAAATAACCACATATACAACATTGGGTGCTGAAGGTAATTTTGATGTTTATACTGGTAATGAAATAGCAGTCATCACCAATGATGAACGGTACACTTATACTACTCCGTATCTTACAGCAGCAAAACCATTAACAGCATCGACTGGTGGTAGAGATCAGTTATCTCTTGATGAACTTCAATCTTTGACAGTTATGTCTTATAGAACAGCAACAGCTTTAACAACTGATGCTGACCTTCAGGAGTATTTTTATAATTATAAATCGTTATATAGCAATAGTGAAATCATGTTTATTAAAAAACGTGATGATATATATGAAAGAATATATTCTGCATTTATAATTATGAAAAATGCAGAATATATCTATAAGACAAATACATTATCATTAGATTTAAATTTAAGTGATATGGAAAATCCTGAGAAAACTATTTATATGATTCATCCAGGAACACTTTTTACAGTAGATTCTGAAAAGTTTGGATATGCTGATTTCTTCAGAGATGATGAATTGAAAGTACAAAACGAACAATGGTATCAGGAATATTTAATAGAAAAGAAAAATCATAATGTACCTTATATTGATGATGATTATGACCCATCAGATCTTCCTGATTATCTCAGAGATCGACAAGCATCATTTGCTGAATATAAAAAACGTAAAGGTTATAAGGATAAAGTAACAATATTTGATTACGATACTGAAGCAAAATTATTATCTTTATCTAAATATGATAATCCTCATGATTCAACTAATGGTTGTATGTGCCAGTGTGATGATTGTGAGCATACACCTGCTAAAAGTAATAATAAATTTCTTTATGTAAATCCATTCCTTATAAGGTTTAAGAAAAATCCTAATCTCGTTAGTATGTATATGACTTATATTAATCAAATATCAACGGTTGATTATACTTATAAGTATGATGACTCATATATTCAATTTATTCTTTATCAACTGAAATTAAGACGAGAGTTTAGTAAAGATCAAAAATATACATTATCAACAAAACTCTTACCATCTACCACAATAAGCACTGATTATCCTATTATAAATGCAATTGTTAAAGAAAATCCTTATGGTGATGATGAAGTTGAATATGAATTTGATAATCCGTATAATACAATGAATAACGATTTACGTGTATTCGTTGCAATCAGTGATGGTAAAAAGAATGTATGTTATATTGAGTTATATCCAACCGAATCATCAGATTCTGTAGAAGAAGGAGCATTTGAATTTAAATCTGATTTCTTCACAGATGACCATATTACAACTGATGGTAGGTTAAGAATTCTTGACAATAGTGTTTATAGAAGATTAGTATATCAGCAATGTTTTTATACAGCTATGCATGCACTTTTAGTTGTTGAGAATAATTATCCAAATACAATTGATGAAGCTATAGAACGTTATGGCGAAGATAATATTGATAAAGAGAAATTTAAACCTTTTGATCCTAATACAATGATACATGAATCTGATGTTCTTGTTGATTTACCTAATATGAAAGGTAGAGGTGCTACTGTAGAAACACCTGAAGAAGGATATGTATATGTAAATATCACTTTATCAAAAGATTATTATAAGGTAGATAATAAAGATTTTACTAAGTATTATCATTATGATGAAAATGATATTATATATACTGATGATGTTGGTGACCCGATTGAATACAGTATTGATATTATAACAGAGATGGTTAATAATAATATAATTCGTAAGTGGTCGCAAGTAATAAACCTTTCGTCTAACAGTGAAATACTTATACCAATGGAAGATGTAGTCTGCACTATATATACAGCATATCGTAGAAAATATAATGAGAATACAAAGAAACTTGAAATAGTTGATATTAATGTAGACCCATTATACGATTATGATAAGGATATAAGTGTTAAGTTAAAGGATATATTATATGGAAATAGCATTGTAGATCCAACCTTATTTGACACAGATATTGAAAGATATTTCATTACAAATGAATACAAGACTGCTAGTGACCCGCTAACATTTTTAAAACCACTTAATAATGTAAGAGCGAACCTTATATTCAAAGATTATACATTAAACAAAAAAGTTGTTGATGAACATGGGGATATTACATATGAATTCATTAATGATATTATGGACGTTAATATCAATAATATTCCGTTTATAAGATGGAATGAAGTTCTTGATGATGAAAAACGTGATTACTTTATGTCATCATTCCTTGCTCAATATGAAAATCTTATAGATATAATAAATACTAAACTTAGAAATGAAACATCATTTGATATTAAGTTCTATAACACATACGGTAGGAGTAAAAACTTCACAATTGGTGAAGACGGTGAATGCCTTGACACTGTAAATCTGTTACTTACATTTGATATATGGTATACTCCTGGTACTGATTTATTATCAGCGACCCCAAGTGTTAAAGAATTTATAAAGAATGAAATAGAAACTATTAATTCACAAGGTGTGAATAATCTTTATATATCCAATTTAATGAGAAAGATTGAATCTAATTTTGCATATGTTGACCACATTAGGTTCAAAAATATTAATCATTATGATGCAAACTATCAAGCAGTGAAAACATATACTACTGATTTAACAGAACTTACTGTATCTGAAAGACGAGAATATGTACCAGAGTTTTTAGTTATTGAAACTGAAGACATTGTAATTAACGAGTATTTTTCATCATAAAAACAATATCATAAATCTATAACTTTTATTAAAGGAGTGATATTATGGAATCAATTACAGATAGAGAACAACGAGTTATTAATTTCATGAATAAGGTTAAAGAAACCAGAGATCAAGAGGCTAAGGATGCTGCATTTAAAAACTCTGAAGATTATAAACTCGGATGTTTAAATAGAAATCAGGATGATGCTAAAGGTGTATGCCTTGATATGGTATTTTCTAAGATTTATAAGGATGCGCTTCCGTTAAATAATGACTATAAAGTAGCCCATGGTGAAGACCTTGATGCTGAAATGAAAGATTTTATTAATAGTCGTTGCCCTAAAGGAATGACATATTATGTTCATGAAGGTATAAAGCGTGGTAGTAAAGCTGCGAAGAAAATAATGGATGAAACAGATAAGATAGTTACTGATGACTATAATAAAAAAGCCATGAATCTTGAAGACTATGATGCTGATGAATTAGTCTTTAGGTCTAATGACGATACACAAAAGAAGATAGATGTTATGGCTGATGGTCTTAACATGGGTGATGTTGCGAATGCTATTCGTGATAATGTTAAGACTACTGCTATTTCAGAAATTAAAAGAGCCAAAGATGCTGAAAATCAGAGAAAAGCTCTTGAAGAGGAACTCAAGAATGATATGACTGTAACTACGCCTGAACAAGTGGCAGAAGCAGTTGAATTACGTGGGTTTACAGAAAATAGAGATTTCCAACCTACATTGTTCCAAGGTATTATGATTGGTAATCTCGAAAAATATCGCAAGATTCAAGAGTCTGGAAATCTTGAACAGGAGTATATTTATAATACTCTTGAAGAGTTCGGTCTTCCCGAGCCTACCACTGAAGATACGCATTATGCAACTGCCGAGGAACTCGCCTTTGTAGAATCAGTTAAGGAACTTACAAAATTGAGTATAATTAAAGCTCTTAAACTTGAGAGTTTTGATTTAAACAAAATTAACGATATGGCAAATGAATATGCGTACATGAGATAACTAAGATAAGAGATATGATAAGGACTTCCTTATCATATCTCTTATTAATATACAAAGCAAAAACAGTAAAATAAGTCTTATATATTCTTTTTTTAGAAAGGATGGTAAAATATGTCACGTAAAGTAGTACATGATCATGTAACTTTAAGTACCACGTCTGGTACAAATTTAAAAAATATTATATATCCTGAGAATACAGCAGATGATGTATCTCTTGAAGGGAATATTAACATGACGATTGCTGAGTACGGTAATCGACTGATGAATATAATAAATAAATTAGGTATATTAGCTTTTTATAACTCTGTTATAGAAGACCGTGAACTTGATGGATATAAAAAGGTTGATGAAACATATCCGGGTTCATTAGAAATAGTTGCTGACGATATAGCTGACGATCTTTTTAATGAAGAAACCATGATAAAGATTGGAACTGTTATTGCTGCAGTTTCAAATCCTGATAATTTCAGTATTGGTGATTATGTTGTTGTAGACTCATATTCAGAAGAGTTTACATGGAGTGCTAGCAAGATTTATCAAAAATTATGTGACACACTTCAAGAAGCAAAAGATTATACATTATCCAAGAATGAACTTGAAAAAAGATTGGATGAATTAGATGCTGAGGTTAGCAATGCTATTGCTAATGAAGAAATAAATATATCAAATATTAACGAAACCATTATAAATAATACTAACGAAATTAATAGATGGAAGAACCGCTTATTTTCAAATATTTCATTTATTTATCCTAGTAAGAATATTATAAGATATGGTAATGGAGACGGTGACGGTGACGGCCAACCTGATATGGATGATTCTAAATGCCAAATGAATCGTGGCTGGCAAATAATAAATGATGAATTGAAGTATACGTACATTGGTTCTGATATATCGGGTCATAATACAGAATCCTGTATAAAAATAATTCCATCTTATATATCATGCGGTAGTAGTGATGAAAGAGCAATCCAAATAGTTTCGTCAACAGAATCTGGTGCACCGGAAGACGCTGATGGTAATCCGACAATTGATAACCCTATAAAAATTCCAGAGTGGTTCTTAGAAGGTTCGGGGTTAACTGAATTAGAAAGAACTGCTGGTCAATATATCCGTCGTTATACTGCGCTTGAACTTCAAGATTTAGTTACCGACAATACTGTATTATTCGATGAAGTTCGTTTTAACATCCATTGTGGTGAAATAAGTGTTGATTCATATGTCGTACCGTTCGAATTTGACCCTACTCGTCATATTCGCATGTCTGAGATAACTGATTTGTCTATCGATGATGTTCCATTTATAACTACACGATGGGCTAAAGTAGGTGTAGACTATTATCAATCATGGGATAATCCTATTGGACTCAATATCCATGATTTAGCTAATCATGCAAATGTTATAATGAATGACGATAAAATAATTCTGAGACATAGAAAGGTTGGAACAGCCGTTTCTGACAATTATATACAACCCGATGATGAGTCTACAAATTTAGATTTAGTCATTGTAGATAGAAATAGAACATATATTGATAAACCCATAGTCACTCGTAAAGGTAATTTGCCTGAGGGAAAAGAAGACCAAGATGATGAATGGGATAATCAAGACAGCGCATTATATAATAGGGGTGAAAAAGGTAAAGATGTAGGATTCTATAAAATAGTAACTGACGAACACGGTATATCTTTCTTAGGACCTATATCTGGCTGGGAAGCATAAACACCATTTATAAAATAAGTTATTTTAAGGAGTGATACTAAAAGATGGCTACAACATATACATCTTCAAAAATAGCAACTACAAATAGTAGTGTATGGTTATATTTAGAAGTTACAGTTAATAGTCAAAGTGTTACAAACAATACATCCAATATAACTGTAAAACTTATAGGTCAAAAGGCCACTTCAACCACCACAGACACATATTCAACTAATAATAAAAATAAAATGGTTATATATGTATCTGGTAAAGAGACCATCACATTTACTAATGAAGTGAGAATTCCTAAAGGTGGAACGAAAAAGACGATTTGGTCAAAGAGTTATACAATAAGTCACGGAAGCACTGGTAAAAAAAATATGACTATAAAATTAGAGTCATTCCACTTAGAAGTTAGCAATCCCACATGTGACTTAAAATCAGCATTTTCATTTAATATAACTTTACCGGTTATAAATGTATGTACAAAATCAACTTTTTCATCAGGTATTTCACCGAGCTCGAGTAGTCCAACGTCAATTGAAAGTCAGTGGGTTTGGACTATAAATCAATCAAATTCTGATGTAAAACATAATGTTGATTTTACATTAGGTAACACGACAGTAAAATATAATAATATCGATAATATGTCGCCTAGTGATACGTATGGATATTTAACACTTGCTAATATTGTTAGCACATCAGGAACAACTCGTCGATTATCATTCAAACCAGGAATTAACAACTTCGCCCAATTTGTTCAGGGCGATACATCAATACAGAAAAAATTCAATTTTTTTAAAGAGTTTACTACTCAAAAAACCATGAAATTAACTGTCACATTAACTTCGTATAGAGATATATATGATGCAGGTGAAAGAAAAAATGCAATAGGTTCATCAACATTTACTTCATATATTACAATACCCAATAAGTATGCACCAGTTGTTAGAGCTCTTATCCCTGTACTTAGTACATCATATTATCCTATTGATGGATGGACTATATCATCCGGTAAGCCGTCATATGTTAAACATAATGCTAGTTCTTTATCGACTATTGTTATTCCTAATAAGACGACAATAGATTGTACAGCGGAAGCACGTAAGTATAATACAACTGATGCATCACCTATATCATCGTTCAAATTTATTCATGGAACAACTACCAAGGCTTCAATGTCTGGTACGTGGAATGATACAACTGTAAAAAAATATTCATATACAATTCCTTCAAAAGCTACTGTTAGCGTTGCTGTAGCAAATAAACGTGGTCAAACAACTACAACAACGCTATTAAATGAATCATCAATGAATTATTATGATTACCAAGGAATGACTGGTTCTTTAAGTGTAAGTGTCACGAGAATAACGGATACAAGTACTGGAGAGGTAAAAAGAACTGGAATAGTTTATAGTTGGTACTACAACGGTGCATCAATAATAACTATAAATGATAACAGATATAATTATCCTGTTGCAGCATTGTATTTTAAACGACCGAATAGTAATTCATGGGAAGAAATTCCTATACAAGTACGTGAAAATATGCCAGGATATGGTGGTGGTGGAAATATTGGACTTGGTGGTTCTGCTGAATCACAACTACCTAGTGGTACTTATACGTTTCGTTTTATTTACCATGATGCTTTTGGCTCAGGTGTAGTTGAAAAATCGGTAAAATTGATGGCTACTGATGAGTATGATAGAGAAGCTATAAATCGTGACCTTCGTCCTAGATACTTAAATATGAGTGGTAGATCATTAGGTATTGGAGGATTTGCTAGTGGTGATGATAATACTGTGACATTTAGGTGGAGAACCGAATTCAGACAGCCTATTATACTAACTCCTGATTTATGTGTAACTGCAGGAACAGGTAGTTCACTTGTTGTAAACACAACAAATAATAGAATTTATTCATCATCGTCTGCAAGAAAATACAAGAAGAATATTCGATATGATTTAGATTTTGATAGATATCATGATATATTTACGAAGATAAACCCTATTGAATATGAATTTAAAGATTCTGATGATCTTCAGCTTGGTTTCTTAGCCGATGATATTGAAGAACTTAATCCTGATATGATTATTAAGAATAGTAAAGGTGACGTTGAAAACTATAAAGATAGAGATATGCTTGCACTTCTTTATCTTGAGGTTAAACGACATAATGAACTTATTGAAAAATTAATAAAGGCAACAGGTATCAAAACTGATAATTCATCCGATGATGTTATTGATGTAGAACCTGTTGGTGATAATGATAGCGAATAAATAATAAAAAATAGGAGATATGGATTAAATCCATATCTCCTATTTTATTAGGTAACTCGTGTTTTAACAACATATTCATTCACAGCAATATCTGGTATATCACCAATAACATCTGATTTATGAACCATTGTTTCTGAGTTAAATTGCTCGGACGGATAAAGGTCTTCAACAACTTTTAACGCGAGGGACTCGCTTGCAGTACCTCTTCTCCAAACATATGTTGGAGTAAAATCACCAGACTCATTAGTATCTGTGTTGCAATTACAATTACAATTGGAATTACTACTTTCATGGCTTGTAGAGTCATCTGATTCGTCAATCCCGTGTGCAATTGCTATATTTTCACTTATGATATCATCCACGTCTTTATGATTATACATTACAACAATATTTGTTAAATCAACTACTAAATTCAAATTGATAATTCTCGGATTAAATTCATTTACAATAGGCGCAAAATCATATCCTGCAACTTTCGAAGAATATACAAGAACCTTATTATCTAATAACGTATTAATTGTACATGAATTACAATTATATGATTGCGAATAAATTGAATTATGAACATCATCATCCGATTCTTCGAATTTATCCTGATAGATGCAAATATCATTTATTTTTATGATATGCTTTTTATTTTTATGACACATAATCCCATACGGCATCCTGTCGGTTATAATCCAATCAAGGTCACCAGTAAGATGTTTAAACCTCCTATATACACATTCATTATTTTCATTTATTCCAAGAGGAAAAACAAAATCACGTGTTTTTAAAGGTTTAATTACAACAGAATGTTCGTATTCTTGTTGCATATCCTTATTATAAAGAGAATAATCGACTGATACTGTAAATCTATCAATTAATGGATTTACTTCCTTTATTTGCTCATCTTTTAAGAATTTTAAGAAAGCATCAGCCTTTTCCTTATTTGATAATGCGTCAACGGATGACCAATCAGTTAAATATATTTGTGTATTTAATATTTTTTGATACACATCCGTTTTTACAGATATGGTATTTTCATTAATACGTTCAACATCAGAAACTGGTGCCCAAACATTTTGCATAATACGATAAACTTTATTATTCAATACTGTGTAAATAGCTTTCAAGATTATTTCACCCTTTCGTTATTTTCTTTTTGTTAAACGTCGAATCATAATCTTCCATATATGAAATACTTATTTCAATTCTAGGTTTAACGGAGTACCACTTTCTTGAAACACCTTCAACAACCAACGAATCATCATATAATAAAAATCCTTGACACATATCACAATAAGCTTTTGCAACATTATCCCAGTCAGGTTTTGATGTTGGTCTGATTAGTCCAAGTTCTGCACATACTTTTTCTACAGCGTTCATACTTTCAGGAATAGGAAAGTATGTATCACAATAGAATTTAGCTGGTGTGGTTATTATATCAATGTCCTGATTTATCAGGTATTTCTCAAAATATTTTTTATTATCTTTTGCTCCTTTGACATAGAAAACACCATTCTTACCACTACGTGGTCTTGGAGTTGCTTTTGGAAGAAGATATATTGTAAATGTAACAAACTTCCAATTAATATCTAAAATTCTTAAAATCTCATTAGTAAGATTTTTTTTAGTTTTACCTAGATTCAATGAATTTATAAGGTAGTCAAATCTATTTAAATAATCCTTTGGTATATTACCATATTTTGAATTATATTCTTTTTCAATTTTAAGCATTAAATTTACCTTCTTAGTACATAAGTGTTGTAAACTTTGAAAGTTCACTATCTAAATATTCATGAACAGCACTACCAATATTACTTGGAATATCACCTATAGAACTAGTCCAGGTGCCAATCATCATTTCTATTTTCTTTTTTATATTTGGCTGATAAATAGATAATCCACAGTTAGTTGCTAAAAATTCATGTAAACTAGCATTTCCTATAAATAATGCGGGATTAGCTGATGACGACAGCATAAGCTGACTATATAAATCAGTTATACTTAACGTAACATCAACTTCAGATGGAAGTCCTTCAGCAGACCATGATTCAGATGATCTATTTATAGAAATAGATTCAACCATTCCCATGTTACATGAAAAAACACCATCAACATATGCTTTTACTAAAAACGGAGATTCATATGTATTATTAGTACCTTGCCTTGGTATAGCTAAAGCTAACAGATGCATCATTGGTACAAAAATATTAATATAATACCCTAATTTAGAACCATATGGTGATTTAAGATGAACCGTAATTTCATATGATTTAGAATATGTCGAATTTTGGTATATTTGTGGAAGAATTATATTTTGTCCCCGAATAACATTACCTGATAGATTTATTACACGCGATAAAGCTGTACCTATCTGTCCAATGGTACTACTACTTTTGGCAACTTTTTCTATTACGGTATTTAATCCATCCATAGCACCACCTGCAAAATCGGTTAATGAATCTGCAAGATCTCCTGCTCCACCAGAATTAGCTAAAAATGCAAATTCTTTCATAAAATTCTGTGAAGAATCAAATATACCTTTTATCATCGAATCACCAGCACTATTTTGCATAGTTTCACTAAATGATGTATCGGGATCAATATAAAATTGAACATAACCTGATGTAGATAATGTATCTTCTTCAACTGAGTCTTCATCTTCAGGATTATAACCAGTGGGAGTATCAATTGAAAATGCATCAGCAACACTAGTTTTGATAGCTTCCCACCCATCAGTTATCATATCTTTAAGTTTTTTACCTTCCTCAGACGCTGAATCAATTATTGATGTATATTTAGAACCATCCAGTTGATAATTACGCCAATCCATTTTTGCGAGGGTTTCATTCTGGCCAGGTATTGTATAGTTTGATAATCCGAGATATACTGCGCCAGCTCTACATAAAATATTGACATATTTCATATATTCACTATATGTACGTTTGAAATCGTATAACCTCAAGTCATCATCTAATATCTCAGTATTTTGTATTAGTTCATTAAAACCACTATTATCAGTAAGAAAATTTTGGGCTAAAGCGTGTGTTACAGCAGCCTTAGACGTTGCACTAGAGTCGCCATCAGTACCATCGGATGATATTTTTCCTAATGATGGAAGATATTTAGGTTCTCCTGGTATGATAGTACAAATAGGTGCTTCAGACATTATATTCCTCAAGTATGTCTGTCCTACTTCAGTATTAATATTTTTTATTCGTGGGTCAACAGCATCAGTAAATTGATAAGGTGCACCCATTAATCGCATAGTACGTTTTACCGCCATTATATTACCTTCTTTCAATAATAAATAAGCGAATAAGGAGAAGTGAGATTAATCACTCTCCTTATTCACTTGTTTTTTATGAAGTTAAATTCAAACTCCACTAGCAATTCGTCTAGCTAATATAGAATTTCTTGATTCTGATGGGTTACTCGGTGTATAAGGACCCGAACCACTTGCACTAACATTATTTACACTATTATTAGTAGTGTTTCCAGTTGAAATGACATTAGTTTGAGATACCTTTTGTCCGAGTGACTTTAACATATCAAGTTTATCACTAGCTACACCTGTATTAGTTGCAATATCTGCTAAGATGTCGACTGCCTTTAATAACAGTTCATCACTAACATTTGATACATTGGTCATATTAATTGAATTTACTGATTGTGCATAATCTTTCATTATTTTATTTACTTGGGTTCCCAGTTCATTGTAAGAATGAGAAGGAGTATATGTTATAGAACGATGTCCATTTTTATTACTGCCTTGTACCCATTTAGTAGTTCCGTATTTAGGTTTAGATATATGTGTCCCTGTTCCAGAGCCACCTCCAGTATTTACAGACTCCATATTATCATAGAACCATTTAGCAGCACCAAGTCTTCTGTCAAGATGAGCATATTGATTGCTAGGTCTTTCAACACCAGCTTGCCACTGACGTGTAGCTTTATCAACGTCATCCATTTTTTTGTAGCCCTCAAGGTCATTAACGAATGACTTTGTCATATCAGCTCCAGCTAATGAATAATCAGAAGGATTACCAATAGCATCTTTAGCAGTTTCTTCAATGTACTCAAGTTGCATGGGAAGGTCTTTAGTCCAAGCGAGGTTATCACCTGTTTTTTTCTTAGAATAAGCACCTATTTTATCATACCATGGAGTCCATTGAATAAGTCCACCGCCATCATCACCAGTACCTTCACGATGTCCACCGTATTTCCATTCAGCGGTAGATACACCATCGTTCTTATCATTACCAGCAGGGAATGCCTTATTATTAGTATCCAGATAAGTTTCTTTTTCTATATTACCCATTAAGCCTGCGGTAGCTGCTTTACTATATCCTTTTTTGGTGAAGTAATTCCATGTTATAGATCTAGCATCCTTACCATCAACAGTAACACCAGTTGAAGCCGAGTTAGAACCATCCGATGATGTTCCTGCAAAATAGGATGAAAAATCACTATCGAATTTACCAGTAAACATACCGTTTACAAGACGATTACCTACTTCACCCATAAAGCTTGTCATGCCTGATATGATGTTATCAGATGATGCACCAGTATTACTACTCGAAGATCTACTTCCTTCACTAGCAGGTGGTCTCCAAATTTCTTCATAACTATAATCAGCACCATATATAGTATCATTTGCCCATAAACCTTCAGTAGAACCACAGTTCCATGACTGATGGTTAGCAGCAGAATTACCACTGCAATATATTTCACCATGATACTCATGTTTAATTAAAATATCGCCACATTGTAAATTATCCCATCCAGGGAAATCCATACGTTTAAATCCTGCACTATCAAGCGCTGCAATAAGTTTTGGATCATTATTCGAACCACCGAAACAATGAGATGTCCAACCACCGGCAGGTACTATATCATCAGGAACTGCTCCATAGTACCAGAGTGCAGCGGATACGAAACCAGTACAGTCTTTTCTGAAATTCTTTTTACCTTTAGACCCGAAGTCAAATGTATGACCTTCCCAGGCGTAACCAAGTCCTTTTGACTTTAATTCATCTGCAAATACTTTTTTAACATATTTTACAGCATCAATCCATGCATTAGGAAGACCATCAGTCTCTTCGTTCTCAACCATGTTATCATAAGATTCGGATTTATCTCCACTGTTTGCAACTTTAGTATCATTATCTTTTTTACTTTGTTTAATTTTATCCCATATTGATTTCCATGCTTCACGTATAGATGAACCAGTTGAAGTATCAGCCATTACTGATGAAGCTTTATCTTTAGCAATATGGAAAGACTTACCATTATTAGGCATTGGTGATTGATATAATGTATAGACGTATTGTTTTGTATCTCCTCTTTCAAAAGTTTTATGACCACCATGGTTTGCAGATTTTTTCGATGTTCTATACAGATTACCCAACTTTGTATAGTCAGAAGCTGATCCAGCTTTTTTCATGAGTTCCCACTCATCATTAGCTACAGCTTTCCTTACTGCTGGTAATCCTTTACTGATAGGATATGATTTAAAGAACTTCTTTTTATAGCCACTAAGGTTATCAATATCAAGAAGAGGATTTCTATATGAATATTCAGAACCATTACCCGTTATTGTAAATTCACCACGACCACCACCTGTATAGAAGCTGCTTCCACCAGTAGGGTCAACCCACATATTTGGTAATATATTTGTATTTGTAATTGTTGGTTTTCTTCTTCCATATCCAGAACCACCACCGGCTCCAACAGATGATTTAATTTTCCTTATAATTGCAACATAAGAGTCTTTATCAAAATGAACACCATCAACGGTTTTTAACAAACCATGAGAAATTCCATTTTTAAACCAATCATAAAGATCAATAAAGTTGACATTACTATTGAGTCCGCTTTTGAGTCCCTTATTAAAACTGGGAAGAGAATTATTGATTATATTATTACCGTACCCATCCTCAGTAGGAGCGGGGGTAACCACATAAACATTTTTACCTAAATGAGAAATGTTTTCATTAATATATGATGCATAATTTCTACCACATGTTTCGGGGTCTCCCATTGCACAATCGTTAACACCGAGCCAAATGACAATATATGCATTAACTTTTTTATTCGTTGCTGTTCTAAGTAATGATATACCATTAGACTTCAACCAAGCAAGACCTTCGCCTACTTTACCAATAAATATATCATCACCAACGGTACCAGTATATCCAGTAGTCTGTATATTTGGTCCACCTAAAGCATCACATATTCCAACAGTTCTTGAGTCGCCAATCATTATCATCGACTTACCACTGTTATCTGTATTAATTGTATTATTAGTTGAAGATTCTGTTGTTCCTGAGAAATATGATGTAAAATCACCATCTAATTTACCGGTAAACATACCGTTTATTAAACGATTGCCTATTTCACCCATGAACCCAGTTAATGATGATACAACATTTTCAGATTGAGAGAATGTTGCACCACTAGAATTATTGGAATCAGATGTATCACCAGATGATGTGATTCCTTTTCCATCAGCGTCGCTATACGTATTAGAACCCTTGGTGTATACATATCCATATGGATTTCTAGCGTTCCACTGATCTAAAGATGCAGATTTAATAACACCATCATCAGGAGCATGCCCTGAACCATCAGAGTTACCTTCACTGTAGTATACCATATTATTTTCTTTATCAACATCTTCAACATAAAGTACATGACCATATGAACTAGAACCACCGCGTGAAATAAGTGAATTAGGTTTAATCTCAGTACCTGAGTCAAGTCCCCAAGATTTGGCGTTATAATATATTTCACCACCATTACCCATAGCACGTCTAGTAAATTCATCCCATCCATATTTTTCATGTGCACGTCCTTCAGCGTACCATGTACACTGACCATAAGGAAGATTATTAATAGGTGCTTTATATGAAGGACCTTTTAAATCAGCTAAAACTTGGCCTACTTTATCAGCATATGAACTTCCGAATCCTCCGCCCATACCGCCAAACGACCAAGCCATTCCCGTTTGATTAGCCACTTCATCTACATTAAATTTCTTTGAATAAGATTTGCCGCGAGGGTCACTTATACTGATATTACCAGCATTATCTATTCCTGTGGCAACTACATAATGTCCAGCATCCGTGTAAGGTGATTCACCATGTCCACCTCTACGACCATAACCAGAAGCACCCGAAAGAATCATTGGGTGTCCATTTTCAAGTTGACTTCTGATAAATCCACTTGATGGATTAGATGCCTGTGTATTGCTTAAACCATATGCTGCTGATGCCTTACCTATGAAATTCCAGTTTGTACCAGTATAATCTCTATCACCAGTAGCTTCTGCAAGAGAAGCTGTTTCAAGAGGAGATACTGACTGTCCGGTTAATTTAGATGCAACCATTGACATTGCTGCTGGTCCACATCCACTATCACCCATAGTAGCACCATCATTACCATATTTAACATTTTTCCATTCAGAGTCATTTTGAGAGAAATACGGGAATCCATTAACACTATCGCTACCACGACCACCATGTATAAATCCTGAACCAGAACCACCCATGCTAGAAACGATTGAGCCATATCCATAATCAGAATTCTTCATTCTTCCTATTCCAGACCCAGAACCACCATTAAGCCACTTTTTGAACTTACTCCATCCACTTGCAGCAATTTTTTTAGCAGTATCCCAAGAGTCTTTTACAGCACTCTGAATTTTCTTTATAGCATTTTTTGCAGCTTGATCTCTTTTAATAGTTCCTTTAGTAAGTAAACCTGTTTGAATCTTTTCTTCAACTTCATCAGCCGAAATACCTTTTTCAATCAGATCATTATTGGCATTATAATAATCATATTTTTTACCAGATTTAACATAATAGTTACCATTAGGATCAAACCATGCTTCTTTTGTAGTAAGTGCTTTCTTTATAGAGTGTAAAACTCCATTTTTACTTATTTTATCAAATATTCCACCAATGGTCTTTTTCATACCACCGAAAACTTTGATACCTTTTTTAACAACTGTATTCCAGCTATCCTTGAGGTTAGATGTCATAGTTTTGATAGAACTCTTAAGACCAGAGTCTACTTCTATTTCTCCCTCAGTAAGAGTACCCGAGTTTATAAGCTCAGTAATAGTTTCTGACGAAATACCGTCTTCAATTAAATCACCATTAGCATTATAATGATTAAATGTATCACCATTTGCAACATAGTATCCACCAGTTTGTTCATACCATGCTTTTTCTGTGTGTGATGATAAAAAGTTCTTAGTAGTTTCTATGGGATTATCAACAAACTTTGTTAATCCACCCCATACTCTAGTTGCTCTATCTTTTAATTTACCAAATACTAATTTAGCATTACTGGTATAGAACTTAAATATGTCTTTGGCTTTTTTGCCTGCGAAGTTTACAAGTTTACCAACGGTGTTTTCAACCTTAACTTCATTAGCAATAAGTTCACCAGTTGCAATTCTAGCATTTACTTCTTCTGTATCAACTTGCTCATTAATTTTGGAACCATTTGCACTATAATGGTCATATCCTTTACCATTAGCAAGATAATATGAACCATCAGCATCAAAATAACCCGTTGATGTTTTAGTTGTTAAGAACTTATACGCTTTACTATTCTTAACTTTATTTTTTATATTTTTAAGCGTTTCAGTAGTTGATTTTATACTACCTGTTATATTTGCAGGTTTCTTAAAAGCATTGCTAATACCTTTACCAACACTCTTTATTCCACCCCAAATAGATTTACCAGCACTCGCTATTTTATTTCCAGCAGATGCTGCGAATTTGGTAACCGCCTTTTTAGCTTTTTTACCAGTATCTTTAATTTTAGCACCTGCTTTTTTGAAGAACTTAGCAGTAGCTTTTCCAGCTTTTTTCATTGCACTGCCAACTTTAGCCCATGTACCTTTATGCTTATCTTTATTATATTCATCAAATGATTTATGCTTGACAACAACGTCTCCTCTTTCAACAGCGGCTGTAAACTCTTCAAGAGTCATTTCATCGCCATTTTCATTTTTAGGAAGAGTGCCATCTTCAAGTTGTTTCTGATATTCTTTTTCTATCTTGCTATCTACATATTCATCATAATCTGCTTTAAAATCTTCTCTAGCTTCATCAAGTTTGTTGTCTTTCTTTTTACCAGAAATTGCTTTATAAAGCAGACAAGCTAATTCACTGATAAGATTTATTCCCTTGAACGATGCTACTAACTCATTGGCAAGATCAACCCAAGCACCCCAAGACACTTGTAATAGACCACCAATTACAGTTGAAATTATGCGCATCTTGGCATCTACATATTCTTCATCAATCTGGAATAGTCTTGCAGTTCCACCCTTAGAACCATAATCAATGGCACCTAATGTAAAGAATGCAGCATCAGCGATTGATGCGGTAGATGCGGCAGCTGCAATTTTTCCACTTATCTTAGCAATACCAGTGGTTATCATTTTTACGAATTTTGAACCACCTTTTTTCATTGCTGATTTAATGCCTTTTTCTGCAGCAGCTTCAGCAGCTTCGGTAGCAACCTTTTTACCTATTTTTTTACCTAACTTTTCTCCAACCCATTTATATGCTTTAATAAGTTTGGATAAAAGCTTTTTAACCATTGCTTCTATGCCTTCACCAGCTGCAGAATTTTTAACCTTCTGGGCAACTGATTTTACAGCATCACTTTTTACTATTTTTGTAGCAAGCTCTTTAGCTCCACCTTTTTTATTTACAAATGCAAGTGCTTTACCAGTTTTAGATAAACCAGTGGCTACAGCACCACCGACTCTTGTTCCAGTAAATTTTCCAACAAGATTGGATGTAGCGCTTTTTGCTGTGTTAGCTACATTACGAACTTTTGTCAGTCCTTTTGCTGTTAAATTAGTAAATTTACTTTCACCCATCATCTTGTAAGCATCATCACCATATTCCATTGCAAGGTCAGACAATCCACTTACGTTAGATTTAAACTTACTAAATTTACCAATAGTATTCTTACCGAAACTACTTATTTTATTTTTACCTACGGATAATAATTCTCCAGCTTTCTTACCAACCTTGGTTTTACTAAATGCTTCTCCAACTTTTTTACCAGCTTTACCAACTTTTCTAGCAAATCTACCTGTTTTGGTAGTTCTACCAAGAATCCATCCAATTCCCTTAGCTGTTTTACCACCTGCTTTAACAAGTCCCTTTCCAACTTTAGGTGCTTTAGACAGTGTATTTGGATTAGCTAATATTTTTAATTTAGCAGCAGACACTCCATCAAATTCACCATCTTCATTGAGGATAAAGTCTTCTGCACCATCTACAATATCGCCATCCATTATTTTTGTAACGGCGTTTTTCTCTTTTTTACCGTATTCACTAATTCTTTTAGATGTAGATTTACCATCTTTATTATTTTTATTATATCCAAAGAACTTATTGATAGCATCTGATATAGTATTTATAACAGAAGCTATTGTTTCAGCAGCAGGTATCAATGCAGTTGTGATAGATTCCCAGTCAATTGATTTTACAAGCTTTAATGCTGCAGGCGCCAATGCTTTTGCAACTGTACTATACGCAGTAAATACGTTCTTAGCTGAAGTATATAGACTACCAATTGGGCTATCTGTTAATTTACCATCTGCCCATTTAAAGATGTTACCACCATTTTGATCTATCTCCTCATGCCATCTTGAAAATCTGTCCATGACAGTTTCAACTTTTTTCATGGTTTCAGGGAACATTTCTTCGAGTTTTTTCTTAGCTTTTTCTTTTAAATCAACTATTGTAGGTATCAAACCATTTTCAGTAACACTCTTAAACGTATTACTTACACCACCAATAATTTTACTAAAGCCATTTCCACTCAATAACCAGTTAACACCTTTAATTATTTTAGGCATCATAAGAAGTAACCCAGCGGTCAATAAACCCTTCTTACTGAACATTTTCTTCCACGCTGAAGTATGTTCAACTTGATTAGCAGCAGATATTGCAGTGTTCTCTCGAATAGCAAGCATAGTAGCCCTATCTTGAGCTTTTTCTTGTGCATCTATTTTATCTTGCTGAGTGATTCCTTTACCACGGATTTTATTAAGAGATTGCTTAGCAAAATCTTTAGCACCTTTTACTTTTTCACCAACGGATTCAACGCCTTCTTTAGCTTTACGACCGATACCAGTAACACCTTTGATTACAGCTTTACCTGCACCAATAACACCTTTAACCGCAGTTGTAGCAGCTCCGAGAGCTAAACCAAGAATGCCTCGTCCACCTTTAGGTGCATTATTATGGGTGATAACCATCTTAGCTCGGCCTCTTCCACTAGCTCCTCCAGTATTAGTTTCTGATTGTTCAGAGGTGTTTTCAGTAGAAGCTTCTGTGTTACCAGTAGATTTTTTTCCATTAGCAATATCATTTTCTCTGGTATCGTAATCGGATACAGCACCAGTGAGTTTTTTATATCTTTCATTACTCTGTAAACCTTCAGATGCATTTAATGAAATATTATCAATGTTTTTTATTTTATTAAATAAACCTTCGTATGGACGAAGTCTATTCATCAGTATATTATTATCCTTTTTATACAATGTATCCTGATTTATTGCTATACCACAAAGAACAACGGCACCTTCACTTATAATTTGGTTTGCAAATTTAACAGGACCCATTTTTAAGAATAAATCATAATCACTATTCTTTTTACTACCAAAGTAGTCAAGAACTGGTGTTGATTGATTATCATCAGCTTTCAATTCTATGCGAATAGCTTTTGAAAGAAGCCTATAGAATGCTTTTAATTTTTCATGTGTTTTTCTATCATATTTTTCTTGCATTCTATTGATTTGTGTTTTATTATGTTTGTAAACATATTTATCTATAAATTCATGTTTAGCCCAGTTTTTAACACCACCGCGAAGCTCGATAGCATCTTGCCATTCATAGTCAGAATTTTCACCATTGTTACCACCAACAGTCTGATTCTTCATTTCAGCCTTACGGTCTTTCATGTACTTTTTACTGTGTATATGCATTGCTAATAATCTATCTTTATCAGCGTCAGATGAATTAGCAATTTCTCTACCAGCCGCATCATAATCGATGCTTCCATCGGCTTTTTTATGTTTTTCCCATATAGCATTTACACGTCTTGTTAAATCTCCCTTTTCAGCATCTGATAAACTGTCCAAACTAGACTCTTCTCTGAATTTCTTGGCAGCTTCAGAGTCTTTGTCAGTATCTTCTCCTCTCATCACTTTAATTAATTCATCTAAGAGAACAACGGTTTGAGCTTCTGGACTTAATGTCGAGAAGACTGTTCCTTGAAGAGCATCACGAGAAACACCAAATGTGGTTCCGCCAGTTATCTGGGCTTTTGCCTTTTGAATTAAAGCGTCTTCAGTTTCAACACTTGTATCAAGTTTTATTCTACCGCCAGACATCTGCTGTGCCTTCAGACGTGCTTCTGCGGTATCACTTGAGTATTGTCCTTTAGTCCACTTCTCAATAAGCTTAGCATTTTTGTCACGAGTTTTTTGCTCTTGATATTGCTTTTTTAATTCGGCTGATTTAGCCTTGTGTTGAGCACGTCTCTTGCGCCAACGTTCTGCACGTGTAGCACCTTCAACATCCCATTCATTAATAGAAGTATCTTCTGTTTGTTTACGTTTCGGGAGCTTTAATTCTATACCATGTTTTTTCAAGCTATGACCAATTAAAGTTCCTAAACCACTCATACCCTTAAATACTAATCCAAGAGGCGAAAGAGCTAACTTAGTAACATTTACAACTCGTCTACCTATCCACTTTAATTGATTCTTTATGGCTTTCTTTAACCAATCTTTTCCGTCATCGATAAAGTTCTTAAAGCTAGACTTTTGCCACCACTGTACGACATTGGAATACGCAACGTCAAGCATTCCCTGTATTTTTTCTACAGGTCCAATGACCATTTTTCTTCCGATTGTGTAAACAAGTGATGCTGCTCCAGTAACAGCCTTTGAGACAGGTTCAACTAATGTTGTTCTTACTATATTTTGAAGATTGTCCAGTATGTTCTTTTTAAGGAATGAAACGGCTTCATTAGCCATCTTCTTAAATGATGCCTGGACTGAACCTACAACGTCACCAACTTTTTCAGATATTATTTCTGCCATGAAATTAAATGTATCACCAACGGTATACTCTAAATCCAAAGCAGTTTTCTTTACATAATAACTGAGTTGTGTTTTAACAGGTCTTAAGAATTGGGCATTTATCATATTACCCACTTTACCAAGAAGACCATGTTTATGGACACCTGTAGGGTTACCATTTTCATCAACTTCATCTTCACCGAATAAGAATTTCTTAAAGTCTTTACCACTTCCAGCAATAGAAGCTCCAAGACCTAAAAGACCTCCCATTACAGGTCCGCCTGGTAAAAATGCACTTGCAATTATACCACCGATTAAACCAATACCAGCTTTACCAACGAATTGTGTATCTAAGCTAAATTCGGTATTAGTTTCAACATCATGTATTCCTCGACCCTGTGCAAATGCTTTTTTAATACCATTAATCAGACCAAGTTGATTTTCATCACCGAAAAGAAAACCTTTGAACTTATCAGAAGAACTTATTAATGATGATGCTATACCAATACCAGCACCAAGTACAGGTCCACCTAATATAGTACCAATTATACTACCAGTTCCAGCTCCAGCGATAATTGGTATTTTCTTTTCTTTCATATATTCTTGTGCTTCATGACTTATGAATCCACCCCAGTTTCCGCCAGTGAATTCATCTTTCTCACCAAACACTGCTGTTTTAAATCTATTTAAGCTATCAGATAATGCTATTTTCCAAGAATTTAAAAGACCTGATGATTTCTTATTTCCTGTGGGATTACCATCATCATCAACTTCGTCTTCACCAAAAAGTTCAATCATGATTCCTTTTTTGATTTTAGAACCAAGACTCTTTACTGATGATACAACAGTTTTATCTTTTGTTTCATGTTTTACACCATCTGAATCAGTGTATTCTTCACCGGTGATTTCATATTTAACAGCATTAAAAATGTCTTTTGATTTATTTTTAAGCCCAGATAATAAACCACCTTCAGAGAAACCTTCATTATTCTTTTTACCAAATATCATATTTTTCATTGGTGAAAGAACATTGTCTCTGATAGTTTCTCCCATTGGAAGAATAACTCCATCACGGACAGTTTCAAATATACCTTTAGCAGTATCAGTAAATATTGACTTAAATTCAATTTTACCTTGCTTAAAATCTCCAGCCATAACAGCTTCCATAAACGATGTAGCTCTTTCAGTTGCTGGAGCTATAAGATGACCAAGAAGTCCTGTTTTCTGGGTATCAGAGGTTAATACTTGACGACGTGCTAAAGAGTTGGCTTCTCTTCTAGCACCATGTTTTCTTTTATATTTTTTAGATCGTTTATTATATATATCCTCGTTCACAAGGTCCCAAGCCTCAACACCTTCAACACCTGCATCACGAAGATTATATGTATTAGAATTTTCACTTAATTCTTCTGCAACTTTATTAACAGCTTCTCGAGCTTTGATACGACCTATATTAGATGTCTGTCTTGTTGTAGTATCAAGATTTTTGATCATACCAATCAGCTCTTCTAATGCAACAGTATCTGTTCCTTGCTTTGCATTTAAGCTGTTAACTACTTTCATTATTTCACTAGTAGCTGACATATCATTGAGATTGATGTGTTGATCATGTTTAGCCATACCACTAAGAAGAAGATTGAAAGTATTTTCAAGTGTTCCTCTATTCTTTTCATCAGTCTCAGCAGCAATCATTGTAGACATTTTCTTATAAAAATCAGTATCAGAAAATGCCTCAATCATTGAATTTGATAACATTTCAGCAATGTTACCACGAAGTTTATCTTGAGTCTGGTAGCTTTCAGTAGCATAATCCCAGTACTCTCTTCTATTCATTGACTGCTCTATTTTTCTTTTAGAAACTACCTTTTCAGCTATTGCTCGTAAATAAGCTGTTTGATCACGGAGTTCTTTTGTAATAACTTGAGTGATTGCATGCTTTGTTTCACCATCAAAAGGTATAGCACCTCTTTCAATTTTTGTAGACTCAAGTTTCTTACCAGTACCTGCTCTCTTTAAACCAAAAGACCTTGCTGCATATCGAGTGAGCTTACCGAACATGGAATCAGTATATGTTTCACCAAAATCAGCAAGTCTTTCAAGCATAGTAGGTACAAACGTTTCAAATGTTTTTTCAACATTTGAGATTGTAGTACCAACAAGTTTTGGTATCATATATGTTGTAAGAGCATTTGTTGCAAATCCCAAAGGGTTGCTAGTAACCATCTCAAGTGTACTATCATCGAGCATATCGACAACCATAGCAACTTCAGGCGAAAGACTTTCTTTTAATTGAGATTTAACATATGCTTTATATCTTGAAAGGTTTATACCGCCTTTACCATTAGAAAATGTACCAACAGCGGTAACCTTATCATTACTCATATAATCATCATTACTTGTTAATTTGCTACCCATCTGTTCATAGAAAGCCATCGATGCTTCCATGAATTTGTTCATATTCTCATTTTGATATTGAACTATCGCAGAAAGGCTATTATTAATATTACTGAGGTGAGTATTAATCTCACCTCCAAGTTTTTCAATCTGATACATACTAGCAGCACTGATGGATAAATATGCATCCATAGTAGCTTTATTAGTTTTCATCATGTTCTCAGATTGTTTTTGAACATTAGATGATAAGTTTAATACGGCATCTCGTGTTCCGTCATCAGATGTAACATTAATATTATTGGTGACTGGAGTATCCTCATCACCAAATGAAACATCATCAAAATCATCAAATCCTGAAAAATCACTATCATCAAAACCCATCATTCTGTCGGTCTGATCGAAATTTCCTGATTTGAAGTCAGAAAGTGCATTCTTATATGCTTTATTAGCATATTGAACATATTTATTATTTTTCAGAGTTTCAGTAACTCTTCTAACAGTTGTACGTCCATTACGAATAGACGATACTATTGTCTTTGATGCATTAAAAGAAGCACTACCAACTTCTGCTAAGTTAGGGTATATACTCTTTAATGAACTAGTTGTTGATGCACCTATACTCTTCATGGCATTTGTAAGCCATTTAGATTTATTTTTGTGAGTTGTATCAACAGTTGCTTTATTAGCCAATTAACTTCAACTCCTTTCTCTAAATTATAGAGAAATCTCATTTAAGGTATTGTTTTCATGAGGGATTTATATGTAAAAAAAAAGAAAAAAAGAAAAGGGATACACTATATAGTGTATCCCTTTTCTTAAAAATAGGAAGTTAGATGTGGATTACTTTTTCTTCTCCTCGACCTTGATTCTTTCAGCAAGCCAAGGAGGACAGGTTGACTTAACCGCAAGCTCCTTATGCTTTTTCTTGGTCGTCTTGTAGGTACCAAGATACGACCTATCCTGCGGACTATGTGCATCCGCTATTGTCGTCTTCTCGTCAATGTCTTTCAGATATATCGATCCCTTAAAATCCTTATTAGGAATGAGATCGAACTGATTACCAGCATTAATATATTCATATAATGCTGTTGCGAAAAACTCATAGAGTCCTTCCAGACTAGGAATCTGGAATTCTCCATCCAGAACCCTCACAGATTCATTCTTATCAACCCCAGCCTTTTCAAGCAGTGACTTACACCACTGCCTAAATCCTTTGGTAACCATGATATCTTCAACACCTTCAAGCTCACCCTTCTTGGATTTAGCCAGCTCAGCCTTAAACTCAACATCGTTAGCGATTGCTGTCATGAGCTTGACAAAGTTCTTCTTGTTGAAACGGTTGATTACAACCTTTCCGTTTCCATTTGTTTTTGCACTCATTTCACTGAGTACTTCATTAACTGTTTTTGCCATTTTAAAATACCTCCTTAATTATTTTTGGTTTTGGTTTTCTTCTTCTTGAGTTTTTTTCGTTCCTTGACCATTTGTAAAACCTCGTCAAGAAAGAAAGAATCAAGATTTGGAATTTTGATTTTAAAGGTTGACATAAAATAATCACCCTTTCATTAATAAAACGTATAGAGTATAATAAAATAATAATTTAATTCCAATAAAATCATTACTATTTCTCTATCTTAAATATATTATATAATTAAATTTTCATTAACTATTGCATTTGATAAGAGTGCATTCATTTTCTTAAATCATATTCAACAAATTCACCTTTATATTCACCTTTATCATTATATTTTTTAAATCCCATTTTTTTAGCTAAAGAGATAGAAGCATCATTCCCACTATGTGCATACCATCTCAATTCTTTAAGTTTTGACTGTTTTTTAAACCAGTCAACGGCTTCATTAATTACTATAGTTCCGTATCCTTTTCTACGATATTGTCTACCGTTTCGTGTTCCGACACATACTTCTCCAGTTTTCTCTGCTCCTTTATGCTCAAATACATCAGCAAACGCAACTGGTATATTATTTTTATATAATATTACATGAAATAATAATGAGCCTTTTCTACCATACTCTTTTGCACTAGCATACTCTTTAGGAGCAACAGGATTACCTATTTCACCTGCTAAAAAGATTTTATCTTTAGTAGTCATGGTGTTGTATATATTATTAACATCTTTTCTATTTCTTGTATATCTAATTTCAATATCATCATCTTTAATAACTTTTTCAAGTAATAATATCACTGATTCTTCATCAAGATTATTATTACAATAATTTTCAAAAATAATATCAATGAATTTATCTTTTTTCTTTTTAAAATTTTCATTTAGAATAGGGTGGTTATGAGACATATAAAATCACTCCTTTAAAATAATTGGTTACTATGATGACAATTATATCATCATAGTAACCATTTTCTTATTACTTACTTTCTTTTTCATCATATATTTCTTTTAACGTACGTTTTAATTCGATAATACATTTATTACCAAGAGCAGTTAAAAGAATAGACGGAGTCATACGTTTAAGTATAGAGTTTGATGCAATAATTGTACTTACTTCTTCTTCGGGTCTAAAACTACTCCATGGTTCATATCCCCCTGGAATAATTTCACCTATTGTATTTTTTAATGCAGTAAAGTTTGCAATCTTTGAACCGATTTCAAGTGGCTCTGAATGCTTGATATAAAATTCAATCATCACACCGCCCTCTTCGATTTTCTGTCCTTTAATTACACCAAATTTATTTGGTTCGATTTTATTAGTCGTTTCGTTTAATAATACACCACATTTTACTATACTATCTTTAGATTCTGGGTCGTACTGTTCGAGGAACTTCTTTTTTCTATTTATTTGGTTATAGTAATTACTTACTATTTTTCTTAAACTTGGTGACATCTCATCAAGTTCTACAGTTGAGTATATTTTAATATCCTCAATGACTCCAGAATATTTTGAATGTATATCATTTCTACTTCCCTCAAGCAAACTCTCCTGCTCATCAGTACTAAGATTTGCAAGGAGCGTATTAAGAGAATTATCTTCATAAGATGTATCAAATTGGATTAAAGAGTCTCCAACTTTTATTTCTTGACCTTTCTTAACCATATATTCAACATTGGCATTTTTACCAATTGTAGCTTGTTTTACAAAGCACATCTCAGTTGCTGCATCATCTGATAACTTTTCGGTTATCATAGTAGCATCCTGATATGTATTGTACGTAGACATTATTGCAACTTTAGTAAGTGTGCCCATATTCATACGACAGTTATTAAATTTATCATTGGTAAAAAAGTCTTTGTGATAAGCAAGCACATCATCTTTCTTAAATTTGTCACCAACCTTTAAAGGTGTTATGAGTTGGTTACTAAGGAAGAATCCGCCACCACCATTTTTAACTATTTTATTACCGAGGTCAACTGCTCTGCATTTACCAGAATTATACTTTACAATCATCACCTTACTTACTTCATCATAATCAACAACAGTGCCAGCTTCATCGGCATTAACAACAAAGTCTGATGACAATTCAAATCTGCACACTTCTTCCATACCATTTGATATTAATACAGGAGAAGATTTTTTTACAGGTATAACGTGCTTACTTTGTTTTATAGCATGACCGAGTCGTGTTGGGTCATCTCTTGTTGCTCCAAGTGGAATTGATAGTTCGCCAGGTGAAAATAAATCAACATCACGTAAATCTTTAAGATCGTTATCTTTTAAATCAACATATCCACGAAGTGATTTAACAGATGGATTCATTGTCAGTGTTTTCATAACTCCAGCGCCAGCATCGGGAGATGTTGAAGGAGATATAATACCAGTACATGTTTTATCATATGTTCTCTTAGCAAGTGTATATGATTCATCAAGGTTTGCACCTCTAAATCCCTTACTCGATATGCCTCTTGTCATTTCAAGTTCGAGAATCGGGTTTAATGTAGAATAATCTTCTACAGTTTTAAGTGCTAATACTTCTTTTATTACACAATCCTGAGGAACTGAAAATGGTGTTTTACCATTAGAATTTCTATACAGGATATATTTCTTTGCAAGTCTCTCATAAAGAATTGCTGGTATAATTTCGTTACTACGAATTCTCGACAGACCTTGATTTATTTCTGGTGTATATTGAGAATCTGATAATAGTGAAACTGCATATATAATTATCTCAACTAAATCAGTAGGAAGATTGATATCTTCACAAACTTCTATTGTAATCGGGTCCATCATGAACTCGTATACATTAAGAAGAGCATTTGCTATTGCAGCCTTACCATATACCTTTATGAGATATGGCATATATGGTTCTTTAGTATCCATCTCTGCTATTGTATATTTAGATGTATCAATAAGTCTAAAACCATTGATAAGTAAATCAATACCAACGGTCGATTCGTATATAAAATAACAGTCAGCAAATCTTAAATAGTTTTCATTCGGTTTAAGAGCTGGAAGTTTGTCTTCTAAACGATATGAAACTTTACCTTTTTTAAGGAGTGAACTTAAACCTTCCCAAAAACCAATAAGTAATCCAACAGCAACATACTGACTCATTACCTTAGCTCTAGTATACATAAGTCTCTTAGGAGCTTTAATTGAATCATATAATGCTTTACTTTCATTATCAAAATTTTCAAGAAGTAACTCCATTATTCCTTTTTCATCATCTGTCTTCTGTGTTTTATTATTAATAAATATAGGACTACCCAATTTATCTAATCCAATAAATAAATAGTTTTTAGGAATAGAAATATTCTTGTTTGCAGCAAATTCATGAGCTTCGTGTTGATCAAAATACAATTGCATTTTGCCATTTTTGTACTTAGTAACTACTTTTGATAGTTCGTCATATTCAATAGTAGTTACATATTTATTATTTATTGATAAGGCGTTTCCAAATGTAAAATGTGATTCAAGATTTTCAGATTTAGACAGTGCAATTTTAAGTCTCTCAATTGAAGATAAAGACTTGGTACCAACACGTTCAATAAACATCTTGTTATAGTTTGTAGTCAACTGAACTATATTTTCACTTGTTTTAACAACTGGATATAATAGGTTTTGTTTTTTAATAAGTTTTCTATTACCACCTATATAAAGGAACTTATCCTCTACAAATTTAGGAATATCAACTTTTATTGTATGACGTTTTCTGTTACTATCTTCAAGATATATAGTGTATGTATCTTTATAATTTAACTCATCAGATGTATCTTGAATTTTTATATCTCTTACATACATAGGAAGAGATTTATTGTTGAGAGCCAAAATTGCATTTGTAATATCTTTAGGCATCAACTTTTCGTTATATGTCTTTTCAAAGTTATCAAATCTAATTTTGGTCATATTTGTATTAGTAGTTCTAACTGCATTAGAAACATCTTTCACTGGGATAGGAATATGGTCTGCTTGTATTTTTTCTATTTCACGTATACTCATATTACCTATCTTAATATCTTGCTGTGCTTTTTTAAGCTCTTCATCTCTAGCACTTGATGCTGTTGATTTAGGCAACTTAGGTGTTACAGTCTGGTCGTATATCTTATTAAGTAATTCCTTATCCGAATCAATATCGTTTTCTACTTTTGTTTGAATAGCATTTCTTATAGTCGATGCTGGTACTGATGATGTATCAGGTACTATTCTTTCTATTTCATGTCTAACGATATCAGCTTTTTGTCTGATTTTATCATATACTTCAGGACTTGAAAAAACTGATGTTACTTCAGAGTCAGGTTCTTTAATAGTTGTATCCGTTACTATTTCTGTATTTTTTGATTTATTGATTGCTTCATTAATCTTATTAACAGAAAATTCAACAGCCTCATCTTTCTTGATTGTTTCTTCATCTGTTATTTCTTCAATTGTAGGAACAAATGAGTATAATCTAATCATTTCTCTACGAAGACTGATATAATCTTTCTTTCCCATCTTAGAGGGATTTACCTTAAGAGACCTTCTGTCAGCAAAAAAGTAAAAGTCGATATCAAACTTTGAAAGAATATCTGGATATTTATATGCAGTATAGTATAACATAAAAAGAGGATTATGGAGATTTTCCTTTAAACTCTTTTTCATCTTCCAATGATTAATATTTATGAGGACAAATTTATTTTCATAAAAATTGAGATTATTAGCAAAGAAAATTGCCTTTAAATAATCCCAATACATGCTAACCTTTTTTGAAGGCACCAGCTTTTCGCAAAGGGTATTAAATATTTCAAGAAATTTTGACATATCATAATATATATTACGATTATCAGTATTATTAATAACAATCTTTTTATATCCACGCAGTTTTGTCTTTTGTTCTATCGTTTTATATAAATCTTTTCTTTCTTTAATCATTCTAATTCTGTATATTTTATTATATAACCTACCTCTATATATTGGCTGGAAATAATAATAAAAATATTTATTATTATGATTAAAATTAGTAGTATTATTAATAATCTCAATGGATTCATTTGTATTATTTGTGTATAAAAAACAAAGATTACCCCTACCTGGCTTGGTATTTCCTCTAGGTAATGTAACCTTCTTATTCATTAATTTAATATAAGGAATATTTTCAGGATAAACAGCTTCAGTAATATATTCAGTATCAGTTGATTCAGTAATGATATTACTTGTTTCATCGCTGTTTAATATATCATCAAATAAACTCATATTATCAGTCACTTCCTTTCAAATGTATTCATTAATGTTATGTTTTCAAAGGGTATATTTATTAAAATAATAAAGAGAGATAGAAACCTATCTCTCTTTATTATTTACATTGTCATTACATCATATATAAAATCAAGATTAGACATTAAATCATCAACTGATTCTACTTTAATGTCACGTCCTTTTCTATCTTTAGTTTCAACTTCTTCAGCATTACTTTTTACTCTATCTGGAAGATTATCAGCCCATGTTCTAAGTGTCTCCATATATCTATTTTTCCATTTTGCAAATGCTTCATCAGGAGAGCCATCTTTGGGATTATAGTATATGGGCTCAATATCGAGATAATCCTTTCCATCAACATTTTTCCAGAACCAATGTTTGGGAGAATTAGGAAATTTAAAATCACCATCAAACATTATTCTTGCATCAGAATAGAGTTTGTCGTGATATACTCCATCTCGTTTACCATCTGTTTTTTTACGTAAATGAACATGTCCTGCTGATGAATACTTTGTTTTATATCCTTTTTGATTAAGGATCTCGATAACTGGTTTAATTTCAGCATCAATATTAGCAGCTTCGTCGATATCTGATTCAATAACTATAATGTTTTCATCAGGATTCATCTTATAATACTTAAGCTGATTTTCATACTTTCTAATTAAATCAAAATTATTATCATTACGAGCATTCTCAAGTTTAGCTTCAATTACATCACTTGGATATAATAATTCAAAAGGAGTTGATTCAACAGTTTCTTTGATATTTGAACCCATCTCAGTATTTTTTTTATCAGTGGCAGTTTCCAATGGTTTTTCATTAGGGTTATTAATGTTTTCTTTCTTTACATTACCATCAATTTCATTTTCAACTTTTTTAACTAAAGCATCAACTGCAGCTTTATCCTTAGGATTGAGTTCCTTCTTTAAAATTCTGATTTCTTTTTCTTTTTCAATCAGGTTTCTTTTTAATTCATCAATACGAGCCCTATCAGTCCCTTTTTTCTTTGCAACTTTAAGTCTTGATTTGATGAGTGCTTTTTCAACAGCGGCTTTCTTAATACTAGCAGAAAGTTCTATGTTGCATTTTACATCTTTAATGAATTTCTTAATTTCAGCCTCTACATAATATGTATAACCATATTCAGGATTCATAACATATTCAAGAGTACTTTCAAGTTCAATATCATCAGGAAGATCTATACCATCGAGTTCATCTTTATCAACTTTTTTATCAACGGTATTAATATCCTTTATAACATCATTAGGATTACCAAGACCATCAGTTGAACCAGTTTGAGGAAGCATTGCACATATAGAGTTTTCAGTTTTTTCATTGTTTTTATTTACTTCAGTAGTTCTAGCAGCAGCTTCTGCTGCACCACTATCATTATTTTCAGGTGGCTTATCAGGATTTATATCTTTTGATACATCGACATTCTCAAAATTCATAGCCACTTCCTCCATTTCAGATTCGATACAATAGTCATCATATACGTCATCTAATAATGAACTGATAACCGATTCTTTTTGAATTTCAGGAACTCTTATAGAAGCATAGTATAATGATCTAGGTCCGAACTCAACCTCACATTTTTTCTTATATTGACGTAATATATCTTTTGTTCTATCTGTTTTAGAAATAGCAACAGCTATTTTGTATAATTTATCTACATCTTTAAGTTCCTGTGTTAATTCTTTTATAGTTTCTTTATCCTTGGGATTTTCTCGCTTAATTTTCTTAAGTTTCATCTCAAGCTTTACTTTTTTCTTTATTGTTTCTTTTACCTCTTGATCTAATGGATATTGAATTTTATCAACAACCTGTTTACCAGCAATCTTAGCTAAAACAGTCCCCGCTCCTTCCTTTACAAAAACATACGGAGCTTCAGTGACAAATTCTTCAACACCAACTTCTTCTCGTATATCATTAATGATTTTATCAAAATAATCAATTTGATTTTCCATATTTTTATTTTCATTCCTTTCTATATCAGAATTATTGTTAATATCTTGTTTTTATCTGCTAATTTTAAGGAATTCATCTATCATACTGTTATATTTTGTTAATAATTCGATAAATAAATTAAAGAACCGTAAAATATATAATGATTTTAATCGGTCATCATCTGTTTTATCCAGATAATTACTCACATTAAGTATAAGTTTTTTATTGGATTTAATAAGTTGAATATTTTCATTTTTTTGTTTCATGAGTTCCGTTCTATGCTTACGGATTTCGCTTATAATATTATTAGAATATTTATCTGATGGAATTTCAGAATATGTAGATACAATTATTCTATTATATTCTTTAATTCTTCCAACTGTTACTTTTAAATGATCATTGATTTTATCGTGTTTATCTATAGTATTCATCTTAGATGTATCATATCCAAAATATTTTTTAACATTTGTTTCATTTGCAAATACTTTCATATATTGAAGCATTTCTTTTCTTATCTCATTAAGATTTTTGATAAAAGATACTATATCATATTTTACATTTTTTTCAATTGTCTGTTTAAGGTTTTCTTCTTGATATCTTTGTGCATATAATTCAGCAATTGTTTTACCAGAACTATATATTTCATCTAAATCGGATATACTTAAATCTATCATCAATTATTCACCATCCCTACAGATATTTTTTTAACCTATTTTTATCACCAACAACGGATGATGATATGTTAAATTTTTTCATAGCTTTTATAATGTTTTGTGCAAGTTCTTCCTCATATTTAGGTTCTACTTTATTAAAAAATCTTATTGCAGCCATTACATGAGATTTATCATTTAAAGGATACTTACGTAATTCTGGAATACCGAATGTTTTTGTTTTGAGATTATTCCTTTTTTCTGATGTAAGGGTTGCTTCAGTCATTTCATCATCTGTACAGGCATTAACGAATTCATCGAGTGTCATACCATATTTCGTATTCCTAACAGTTGATATATAGAGCTCTGGGTACTTTCTTTTTTTATCCCAGCGTTTTTTAACTTCATTTTTAAGGTCATTTAAATTATCATATGGACCATGAATACCCTTATTATTTCCCCATGCTGTTTCTAACCAGTAATATTTTTTCTTTTTTACATAATAGGAAAATGAGTGTGTCTCTCCACCCTTTCCACTCGAAGGATCATACTCGATTACAAATAATCGCCCTGGATCAAGATGCATCTTTCTTAATGCATGGTATGTGAACTCTGATTGATCATGGCATGATCCTTTTCTAGTTTCATATAATTCTTCAGGACTTTTCAGCTTAGTATAATTAGCATAAGATATATTTGATTTCATCCATTCGAATAATGCTTCCGGTGTCTTTATATTATGATAAATAAATTTATCAACACCATCTTTGTACATAGATTCTACCACTATCTCATCACTTCCAACATGATTTTTCAAATACCACTTTAATGCTTCTCTATGTTCATCTTTGAAAAATTGTAAACATTGCTTAATTGGATAGAATTTACCACTAAGAATAAATGAGTCCCTATCAACTTTTTTTATTTGACCTTTATACATAGATACGTATGTTGCAACATATATATCAGTAATAGCACCATCCCAGATATGTTTATCGTCTCTTTCATCAGGTTTATTAATCTGCTTTATTTGAAATCCACTATTTTCAACGTCTGATATATTTAGTCTAGCTTCTTCTCTACATTCATTCTCTGCCTGTAAAGCATCATTGGAATCTTTTTCTTTTGAACCACCTGGTAAAAAATATTCACCATTAGGTTTTTTCTTAACGAAAACTTCTTTATTACCACGTACCACTATAGTTTCAACACGATTGCGATAAACATGATTATCAAAAGGAAATGTTATTAGTGCATTCCATGTTTTATTTTTATCATAAAAGCCACCATGCTCTTTAGCAAGCTTTCTACCTTTTTCTAAATTAGTCATTTTATCACCTTCTTGTATTAAATTAGTTATTATAATGTGCATTATCTGAAAAAAATAAAGGGTGCAACACACATGTGTGTTGCACCCTTTATGTCACTTATAAATGAAGAACGAATGCGATGGGCGTATTCTTATCGTTTAGCAATGCAAATGAATGAGTCCATCTTGCCGTCTGAATAAGCTTGTCAATATCACTATCAACTTCACTTACCTCATCATTTTCATTAATCTGATATTTCTTTTTCATTAGATTAATGAAATCTGATACTGGTATATTAACACCAATTAATTCCTGAGTAGTCAGGTATGATACTAATGGTTCTTCTATTCTTGCGTGATATTCTCTTTCAAGAGATGAATAATTAGACTTAGGTACAGTGAAATATACATAACGTACCTTTGACATATCGAATAATCTATAATTGCACAGTAAAAGTGAATTATACTGTACAGCTATTCGATTCTTTACATTCGTACATATCGGATGATATGACGGTATTTTTGTTATTATTAAAGGATACATTTCAGACATTTTTGTACCCGAAGGATTGTCGTCTTCTGATTTCAAAACTTCATATTTGTTATTGTCATAATGTGTATAGTAGTTTATCACATCATTGAATTTAACATACACAACCTTTTTTGTGTATGTCAATTTATCAAGTTTTTTTGTTTTTATAGGTTTTTTCATTGTTTTTTCATCCTTTCATTTTTTTTATAATTGATTTTCTATATAATCCTTTAAAGCATTTAATATATCATCAGTTGATGATATATTAACATATGTCACTCTTGCAGAATTTGGTGAACTTATAGCCAACTTACCGTCCTTCAGTGACATAGTCATGTCAAAATTATTTATATCCATAAATTATCACCTTCCAAATCTTGTATTATATATATAATAGTTCATATCTGATTCCATTTCTTTCAGATCTTTTAGACTAGGTGTGTATGAACCCTCATCTTTTGCTAAGTCCTCCATTAACATTATGACCTTACGTATTGATTTTAAATCTTTTTTACTAATATCATATGTTTGAACAGTTCTTAACAAAATATCTTTAACAGTAATGAAATCATCAGTATATCCATCATCATACAATTCAAGTGTATCAATATACTTTCTTTGGATAAAGGTTTCTTTATACCGTACTAGATATAGATCATCAAACTCTATCCGTTTATATGATTTTTTATTTTTCTCTTTATTAATAGAGAGCCTCAAATCATCATATTTTTGTAATAGTAGTTCACAGTATTTTTGAACTACTCGCTTTTCACGATGAAAAGCAATAATTTCTTTTTCATTTTCAATCACATAGTACATTATAAAACTTTTCCCCTGCATACTGTATCTCTATAAGGTCTATCTTTTCGACAGACATATGATCTATAAGATACTTACTGGCTTCGGTCTCTGTTAATCTACCATTATTTGCTACTGGAGATTTACAATAATCAAAACCATTTATTTTGAATTTAATTAATTCCTTATCATTGGATGCATTTTCGATAAATTTATCAATAAATGATTCTACTGATTCATCATCAAAAAGTTCATCGCTGATTATTTCGATTTTAATATTTAAAATCTTTTCATCATTTTCAAGATGAATATATCCTTTTGTGAGTAATTGTTTCCATTGCTCATTGGTTATTTTAAACTCATCAGGTATATATTCATTAACTGATGTAAAGGTATCTAGTTTGGATAGTGGCTGTTTAATTGTCAAGTCAATCCTTTTTTTCTTGTTCATTTCATCGCTTCCTATTCATTTGGATAACTAAGTTCAAAAGATATTACTTCTTGAGTCGACATAAAATCCATAAGATACTTACTGGCTTCAGTCTCTGTTAATCTACCATTATTTGCTACTGGAGATTTACAGTAATCGTAGCCATTTATTTTGAACTCGTCTAACTCTTTATCATCTGATGCGTTATTGATAAAATTATCAATAAGCGCATCGATGCTTTCATCTCTCATAATATTATCATCCAAAAATTTTAGATGTATATCTATGATCTTCTCATCATTTTCAAGATGAATATACCCTTTTGTGAGTAATTGTTTCTCCTGTTCGTTGGTTAATTCAAACTCAGCCAAATCATCGTATGACTTAATATCAAAAGTATTTATTTTTGATATCGGATGTTTGATATCAATCAATACTTTATCTTTTTCGGTATCGTTCATTGTTAACACTCCTTTATTTTATATTTAATGAACTCTGATAAATCTTCTGTAACTTCGAGAGTGTTTCAGGTTTAATATGAGTTTTAATAGGGTCGAATGATAAAATAGCAAGAATTAACGAAGCAATCAATCTTGCTATAATAATTACAATAGGACATATGTCCTTGAAAACATTTTCTATCCTATCAAGAAGATTGGTTCCTTCTATTCTCTGAATCACTTCCTTTCGAGCTTCTATTCGTTCAAGCGAATTGTCAAAATAGTAAGGATCTTTCTTTATCTTCTTTCTCGCCTTCTTTCTAGCTTTCTCTTCAGCAAGATAAAGTTCCAACTGAAGCTCTTCAATTTCTGACATAATAGCATCGTATGTCATATTCAAAGTCTTATCAACCTCATTTATGATTGATATTGGCTTCTTATTTTCCTTCTTTTTCTTAGCTTTTGACATTTTAAAAACCTCCTAATTTAAATATATAAAATATATATCTGAAATATATTTTATCTTAAATATGATGTATAAATTGAAGTTGAAAATTAAATTTTATTTTTTTATAACATTCTATTAAGGGGGAACCCCTACCAGCTGGGGGAGCGAAAAGCGAGCCCACAAATGGGGGATAAAAAAAAATAAAAAAAAGAGAAAGAAAAAGGAAGAAAGAGAAAATAAAAAAGAAAAGAAAAAAAAAGAAAGAGAGAAAGATAAAAGAAAATAAATAAGATAAGAAAGAGAAAGGAAACCCCTGAATAATTTAAAAAATAATGATTCGTATATGAACGATGATTTAATTTATCAGTCATCTTTCATAACATTTAAATAAAAAATGAATTCACATTCTAGTCCTAGTCTCCTTTCAGAATATTATCTAAATCAATTGACTATTACGTATTTTATGCGTAATAGTCAATTTTTTCTACATATATTAATATAAAAATATATTAAAAAATGGGTCTATAGATTTTTAATTCTATAGACCCATTTTTTTAATTATTATCATCTAATACACGTCGTTCAAGTTCTTTCGATGAGGATAACAATACATCATAAATACTCTTTGATGTTGATTTGATTGAATTAATTATATAAAGTATCTCATTACTTAATGCTGAATTCATGTTATAAATATGGCTATTTCTAATTGCAGTTTCATACTTCAATAAAGTTGAAGAAATGTCATTTAGAGAAATCTTCATACTAAATTTAATTGACGTATTTAATGGAATAAATTTATATCTTGTAAGATTAGCCTCAGGTTTAGAAGATACTTCATCTTTCATTTTCTTTATATCTCCAAGTTTAGATGATAATCTCATACTATATTTATCTAATCCTTCCGGTATTATCATTTTAGCATCTTCTCTAAATAAAAGTTTCATATCCTGATGGTCTATGAAAAATACGTTAGGAAGAGCTACAAACATCTCTAGGAACGCATAAAAACTGCAATTTATAACAAAATATAGATTTATTGATTTGTACATTAAACCACGTGCATCATCTATCACATCTAAAAATACACTGGAAGTGTGTGATATATCTGTCTGTATATTATCTGTTTTATCACCAAAAAACGATATTGAACCTGTAGGAGATACAACATCTGATAATGATACAGAAGTTTTTTTATCATCGATAAAACTATAGAAATTATTATGAATGTACGAATCAACAACAGTATCAATTTTATTTACATATGATTGATAATAATTATAAAAATTATTAACAAAGTTTGTAATTAATGAATTCTCAAGAACTTTATAATCTAGAATTTCAGGAGAAAAATCGCTGTTTGATTGATATCCAAATGTTTTCATAAAAAATACATCAGGCATCATACTAAAAATAGAGAATAACTGAGAACCAGATAACGACAAAATAATTCTCTTAGTTATACAGCCAGCTGTTAGGAAGTATTGACCAATTGAATATTTTATATCAGCATCATGATTAATGCTGTTAGATAACGTTAAGATGTTATCTATAACTTGTTTATATTTATCGCCTAATGCTTCATTGTCATAAAATGTCGCTACTGGAATAATTTCAGAGTTTGTAAAGACTTTAATGATAAACTCTTCAAATAAAGTCAGGTCATCAATGAAAAAAGTTATTGTGACATGAGATAGTAATCTATTAATATTATCATATATTTTTTGATCATAATCTGGATTGTGCTTACCTATTGCAATAGCTTCATATAATTTGTCAATATTTGACATTTCTACATTCTGTACAATCATTATTGATCTTCCTTTTCTTTAATTTTGTCACATGTTATTGTTCCATCTTCATATATAAGATGAGGACATTTATTACATTTTTTAATAGAATCATCAGATTCTCCGAAATATGATTCAATTTCTGAATCATCATAGTTATTAAGACATTCATTATTCATAAAAAATCCTCCTTGTCAATAGTTATATTAAAGTATATTGAATGAATTGTGAATTACTTATATATCATTTTCATATAATTTAGGTAAAGGATATGAAAATGTATGAATAAATTTGATAAAGATATAAAAAATATAAAAGAATCGGTTGATGATCTTTTATTGCTTTCTGATTTTTTGATTTACAATTCATTAGATAAAAGTCCTAAGAAAATTAAAAAGAAATTGGAAAAGTTAAAGAAATATCTTGATGAAGAGGATTTCGAAAAATGTATGAATGAGGAGTGGTTATCAAAATATGAAAACTACTAATAAATATAAGTACTACTTATATTATCTATATGATGAAAATATAGATGATAATGTAGAATTATATGCATATACTGATAATAAAGAATTAGCAAAGCAATTCGAAAAAGAACGAGATATGAATTTATTTCATAAAAAGGTGATGAAATTTGACAGAAGTACTGTGAACAATTTAGTCAGATATAATCAGCCGAATAATCTGATGCTCATGAACGGTTATACTAAGGATATAGATAATCCAGGTATACCTGTTCCTTTTTCATTAGTTGTCACGGAAGCTGAAGAACTGAGTTTAATTTCATCATACGATTCGTTTATCACATATGAAATATTTTCGATGGCACGTGTAAATCCATTTTGTTTTAACAAGAGAATTTTTAATGCTTTGAAGTATATTGATTATGTATATAGCTATATGTATTGCTATGAACCTGAAAAAATAGAAGAATTATTTCCGAATGCACAATATGATTATGAATTTGATATATTTGGTGGGTTTATAAAGGCATTTGGAAAATATCTCAGAAAGGATTAATATGATAATTTATTGTATTTATGCCGCAGTGCCAAAAAAGGTTTTTATTGACTCAGTTTCTGGTGTTATACCAAATACTAAAGATTGGTCATATGATGATGAAACTGAAAAGTACACTGGGTTATATGCTTGGACAAAGAAAAAAAGTCTATTTATTGATTTCATGAATATTCGTTCAGGATGTAAATATTATATTCCGTTGAAAAAAGATTTTTCTAAAGATGAATATATGAAATTTAAGGAAGTATATTCAGAGTATAAACTTGGGTATTATGAATATGATCGTGGTGATACATCTAAAGTATCATCAACTATATTTCCTTCAACACTATTTGAATTTTTACTTACTGATAGTGCTGAAGGATATGGTGAAATGTACTATAATTATATGCCTGAAATAATGGTTGATTATTATCCATTTAATCAAGCATTGATTGATGCCCTTGATGCAATATCTTATACAACTGAATATGATCTTATGGTTGGCGGTGATCCAGAATGTTTTACTGATGATGAGATAACTGAACGATCTGAATTTGCTGAATATAATAAATCTTATGGATTTACAGTATTTGGACGTAGATATTTTGATATTTGCGCTGATAAATTACAAATGTTAATTCAGTATATAAAATATATGATATATTGAGAGGAAAACTAATGAAAGTATACATGTTTTATTTAGTTCATGAATTTCTTACAGAGACTTATTTTCCAGGTATCAGTAATGATAACGTTAAAAGAAATAATGACACATTTTATGCATTGTATGGATTCACTAATGATAAATCTATTAGAAACAAATTCATCAATACTCGCAATATGAATATATTCTATTATAAGACGGAAAATATGAGTAAAGATGAATATGAATCATTTTCTGAAAAATACGATGATTATGTTATAAAATTCAGAGGGTATAAAACTAAGTTTATTAAAAATGACAAAATAGTCACTGATATCATATTAATTCTTAGTACTGGAAAAGAATTCAATAAGGTATATTTTGATGGTATATCTTCATTACATCAAATATTTGATGAAGTCCACAAGAATTTATCATTAATCTCTCCAGATATATTTAATGATACAATATCTAATATATTAAAAAGAATATTTAATTATTATGATTTTATAGACTGGGTAAGACAAATGGATTCAATGCCCTTTTATTCATTCGAAATAAACTTATTTGCATTATATTTTCATGAATTTGAAAATACGTATAATATAGAAAGGATGTGCGATGCATGCATTTATGGCGATACATTAAAAAACCTACTGATGTAGAATTAAAAGAGGACGACTTCCCTTCAATTAGTAAGTATAATCTATATGCATTAACTGTCGATAAGGAGTTGGCAAAGCGCTTTGAAAAAGAGCGTGATATGAATAGATTTATTAAGAGGGTTACTAAAGTTAGTAAAGAAGAATATGCAGAATTTGCTAATTCACATAGAGGTAAAGTGTTGACATTGCAAAAAATAAGAACTGTTGAAAATAGAAATACTAATTCACAGAGGATATTTGATGTTGAGTTATTAGTAACTCAGGATGAATATCAATTTGTTAAAGAACCTCAAATACCTATAAATGACGAAGGATGGTGGGCATCACTTGATACTTTTAAATTATTATTTAATAAAAAGATAATGAAAGCGCTTGAATATCTTGATTTCATTGATGGATATAAATTATTCAACATGTGTGAGCAAATGACATATGAGGAATCTCTATATACTAAATTGTCTGACTGGAAATACGATGAACTCGCATATTTTATCGCCATATATGGCGATACGTTTAAATAATAAACAGTCTACAATTTATTAAGTGAGGTGAGTTTGAATGTCAAAAAAAAGTTTGAATGACTATATCAATACGGTGTCTATATCTACTCCAGAACCAATGGAATATTATGTTAATATAGATACTGATAAAGATAGATGTAAATATATAAAAAGGGTTGAAAAAATAATCAGAACATCCATGGAATATCGTGATTATATTCAATTTTTAAAAGATCATCTAGACTTGAATAAATGTATATTCTTTCAAGAAATTACTTCAAATAAAGAACAAAATAAACGAGGAAGAGTGAGTATTGAATTACATCATGAACCTTTTACATTATACGACTATGTAGAAGTAGTTTTATCAAAATTTCAAGACGAAGGTCTTCCTATTAATGATTTATTAATTGCCGATGAAGTCCTCGAGCTTCATTATTTGAATATGGTTGGTCTCGTACCATTATCCAAAACAATGCATGAAGTTATACACAAATCATCAAAACTTATAGTACCACTAAATATGGTATATGGTGATTATTCTCAGTTTTTAGAAAAATATGAGAAATATATAACTGATGATATGTATGATAAACTTCAACGTAAGCTTGATATGACTAAAAACTTAACACCAGAGTCATTTGAAGCAATACGTAAAGAGTTTACATATATAGATGTTGATGGATTTAATGATATTAGTAAAATGGAGACAACATCAAGTGCGGTAGTATGAAAAAATGAAGTTGTACAATTTTTGTACAACTTCATTTTTTTAAGGAATCCGGCGAATAATAAATTTCTTTCAGTTTATTTCTATGTTATAAAAATTAAAAATAAACTTGAATCAAACTCTCATTTAATATTTTCTATTAGTTTATATATTATTTCATAGTAAGAAAATATTACCATAGAAAGGAATGGTTAATTTTATGGAAGACGAAAGAATGTTATTAATCGGTTTTGACGAAGAAGAGGAAAAAAATATACGAGAAATCTTCGACGAAACTGAGGAAGAACCTAAACCACAAGGTCAACTTTTTTCAAAAGTTGAACGTAAGCCAGTGTACATTTCACCTGAACGTTTGAAGGTGATTGAAGCTGGAATGAACTGTGTGGTAGTTCATGATTTTGGTGATGAATATCATCTAAGTGAGGAAGAACGTCAGGCTAAAAACCATTTTTATGAAACGTTTAAAATTCTTAGAAAAGCTAAGAATAACTATAGACATATTGATGAATATGTCACAGTTATGAGAGAAGCACTGCATTGTTTAGATGTAGTTGCAGAAAACAATGGTGTATATACACCAGAGGAATTCAAGAAACTCTTTATGCGAAATAAGATATATATAAATGGCTTGAAGTTTCCTAAATATAAGGGAAAAAATAGGAAAGATATTTCATGGGAATATCTTTCTGAATTTATTCTTTCAGATGAAGACCCGAAAAAATTACTTCATCAGGAAACGGATATATTTACCGATGATGAATTAATTGACGACATTCCTCAAATGTTTAACGAATCTGAACTTGATTCGACCGTTGACGAATACATCAATGCAGATACATCTAAGGATACAATGTACTATGATCCTGATGATGAAAATGATGATACTGAAAGATCGGTTGCAGTATCGTTAACGTCGAAAGAAAGCAAGCTAGTGCTTAAATATTGTCCTGAGATATTCAAAACTATCAAAAGGATAAAAAGAAATCAGTCTAGTACTAAGCACTTGAGTTCATTTGCGTTTGAACTTACAGCGGATGACATCAGTCATATTGAAGAATATGACAGAAAGCATAATTATAAGTCATCATCGGATATACCTGAATTTACAGGTAGTATTCTCGATGATGATAATTACAACAGGTTCATGATGGAACTTGAAGAATATGCCGATGAGAATATCAGAGACGACTATCATGGTCGTCTTAAGACATTAGGTGCCATTAAAGAACTTGAGATAAAAGAGGTGCTTGAAGAATCTGGATGGAATATCAAGGCATTCTCTGATAATAAAGAGCGTGAGAAGAAGCTTCGTAAAGCTCAGAAGCGTGATAAAGAGCGTGAGAAGAAGCTTAAGAATCAACTTCTCAAAGTTCAGAAACGTCAAAAACGTCGTATGGGTGACGACGTAGTTTCTAAGAAAAAGAAGAAAAAAAATAAAGTAAAAGATGATGGAGATGATTAAGATGTATTAAAATCATACAAGCATAATGCAAGAGAAGCGATTGATTGCATTTTGCTAAATACTGTAGAAAGTTCTCATGAAGATTTTGATGATTATAAAGAAGAATCATTAGATTGGTCATGGGATAATATTTATAAAGGGAGTGATTAAAAATGAGTGAACCTCAAATGACTAAAAGGAGATCACTTATTCAGAATTATTTCTCCATGGAACTTAAGGATGAAATCTTTAAAGTTACATTGGAGCATATCCTTGATAATAATGAAAAAGGTAAAATTATCAAGGATCTTCTAACAAAGTATAGCGTACCATATACTTCGTTAGGAAGCGGAACAAACAGAATGGCTGTGTTAATAGATGGTTATGCTGTTAAAATAGGATTGGACAAAGATGGAATGATAGACAACCGGCGCGAATTCTTATATACACGAGAATTACAGCCGTATGTTGTAAAAGTGTATGAATGTACACAGAATGGATTACTTGCAGTAACCGAATATGTCAGTATATTCACACTTGATGATTTCCATAATTATCAAGAAGATATGCGTGAAATCTTATCAGAGATTTCAAATTTCTTCTTGATAGGAGATGTTGGAATAACCGGTAAAAATTACGTAAACTGGGGTTTACGTAATGATGGTACAATATGTATACTTGATTTTGCGTATATATACTCAGTCAAGTATAAATTATTTGTATGCACTTGCGACGATGAGAGCATACTAAATTATGATAAAGACTACAATGTCTTAATTTGTCCACATTGTGGAAAAAAGTATAGATTTGCAGAGATACGGAAACGTATAACTGCAAAGAACCAAGAAGATGAGATTGGCGATATTCGTCGTCTCGGGTATAATATAACAAAGCCTGAAGAACTGGTACCAGTAAATCCAGACTTTGAAAATATAAAACCTGAAAAGAAGAAGAAAAAGAAAGTTGACCCTGCTGATGAAGCTAGGAAAGCTTTAAAAGCCGAAAAGAAAAAACGTAAAGAACAACGTTTAAAGTTTGGTATTGATGATTTTGATGAGAATTAATTTTTGAAAGGAAGTAATTATAATGAGTAAAAAAAAATATAGCAAAGAATGCAACCAGCTGGATGCAATGAACCGGATAGCTGAACTGGAAGCTAATGAAATTTCGATTAATGAATTCATGGGTTGTGATAGACCCGCTGGGTTTGTTAATGATTTGAACGATCGTATCAAATCACGTAACAAAAAAGTTGCAACTTTAAGTAGTAATGAGTCAACAGCGCCGTCGTATGATGTAAAAGAAGTATCTAATCCTCTTATATTTGAGGAGATTGAAGAAGTATCTGATCCACATGTTATAAATGCTCCTTCAATTGATGATACTGATGGCATAAACGTATCGTATAATTATAATCTTAAGAGGATTGTAATAGATGATGGAATTGCACCTACGGTGTTATCAATTCCGACAATTGATTATATAGATTTGAATAGTAGTGTATACGAAGCCGATTATGATGCTGATTATATTGGTGATATATGCGAAACATTAATGCGCTTCACATTAATTAATAAGCATCCATTTGCAATAGTAACACTGGATGAATACGAAAACCTGTTCAAAAAATATAGAAATATAAATACAAATAAATTCTTTATTGTCGCAATAAGTGGTCACTACTGCCTCTATTATATTAGTGACAGTGATCATAATACACTTGTGTCACTTCCTGATATATTTGGATTAACAGATGACATTAAGCGACTCAAATTCTGGGTTAACGCTGCTACCCAGTCGGAACTCGGTAATGTCGCATTTTATCGTTATAACAGCAACTATGTAACTGCTGTAAAGAATTTACGGGGTGAAGATGCTGTTAAAAGGTATCTGGATTTAATCGATAATGATTCAGATACTATTTTTAACACCATAGGAGATATCAATGCTCGTAATGAGTATGATATTTATGATGATGATGTCTTGGAAAGAATCATCAGAACTATTCATACAGAACTTCTTGATGATACTGATGAAGACGACGAAGATGATGATTATGATACTTCATCAGATAATATAGAGTATAATCCAGCATTCCCATATGAACCTATAAGGGATGATGATACTGATGAAGGAATAATGGAAATATCTGCTGATGAAATTGATAAAATCGATTTTGATATTAATGAAACATCTGAAGAAACTAAAATAGAATCATTGAAGTCTGATAATGATGGTTCAATGAAACTTCCTATAAGACACAAAAATAAGGAGTGATTCATCATTATGATGTTCATTATGAACAGCAAAGTGTTTCAAAATGATTTTCTGGAAAATGAACCAGATGATGCTATTTTGAATGCACAGTATGTGGTCATTTCTACAAGAATACGTAAAAGTAGTAATAGATTTGACAATATTGTACTGGCTCATAATGACCTGTTTCCCAACTCTTCGTCTATGCTTAAATTAGACGAAGAGTCTAAACGGGAAGCATATTTTGAACAGCTCGATGAAAAGCGTGCACTCTTAGCTATTTTGGTTATGGGTTGTATAGAGAAAGGTTATAATATAATTTTTATATGTGCAAAAAATGAAGATAAACTTCATTATTTACAATATCTTTCTGAGTATATATACTTAACATTTGGTTATCCTGTGTACGAATATCGAAAATATTCAAAAGGTAAGATTGGGCTATTAAAGTATAAGAAAAAGGAAGTTCTTAAAGAATGTAAGAAATATTGTAAAGAAGCTTCCTTAAAAAGTCGTCGTGAAAAAATGAAAACCGAACGAGGGCGACGAGAACTCAAAAAAGAATTCAAATCATTGTCTAAAAAGAAAATGAAAAAAGAACTCGAAAGACGAGACCTATATATTGATGGTATGAGTCGAAAAGAGATGGTTGAAGTTTATGAGCTCTTTGTTTTGAACTAAAAAATGTATGTGTGACGTTTTATAAAACGTCACACATTTTTTTAATTAAAAATATGAAAGAATGTGATGCATATTGGAAAATATATGGGAAAAAGATACTTTTCTTAATGATAACATCATATACACTTTCAATAAAGATATTATTGAATATGATATGAAAGAAGCTGGTTTCTCATTAATACAGGAATATGGACTTCTTCCCAATGACACAATATCTCAACTTAAAAAAATGAGTAAAGATAAGAGGAAGATACAAATTGGTAAGATACAAATAAAAAATGAAGATTTAAAAACTAACTTAAAACTGGCTTTTCAAGATGCTAGACATTCATTTTTCGTAATGAATGATTTAGATGAAAATGATGTTATATCTATTAAGAAAGACGCTATATTTGTGATTAAGTATTGTAGTCATCAAGAAATAGGTAAACATATAAATTTTCGTCCCAAACATTATTATTCATCATATATTCGTTTAGGAAAACGATTAGAACTATATTATAGTCCTGATGATTTTTCAGTAAAAGGGATAGGTGATGAACGAACTAAACTTCATAATGAATATATGATTAAATTTCTTCGTTTATATTTTAAAAAGATGGAGACATCTGATAGTAAAACTGTAATAGACTTTACTAGGTCTTTTATTGATAAATATAAATCACGAGAATTAGCATTAGGATTTTATCGTAATTTTAACGAAAAATCAGATTTTACAATCATTGGAGATGATAATAAGTATATGCAATATTGGGAAGATGAAAAAGACCAAGTTGATATATCTTATAATTATTTCAATATATTATTAAAATTAATTAAAATACCATTGTAAGAAAGGAAAAGATAGTTATGATAAACAATAATGAAATTAATAATATTGAATACACACCTGGTGATAGAACATGTTTCATATATTTTGATACTGAATTCACTGGTTTGAGAAAGGACACAACTCTGATATCTATTGGTCTTGTTGACTGTAATGGTAAAAAATTCTATGCAGAATTTGAGGATTATAACAGTTCACAAGTAGATGATTGGATAGATGAAAACGTTATCAGTAATCTTTCATCACCAGAAAATCATTTCGATGAATACCGTGATTATTGGACAATGACTGGACGACGAGAAGAAATATCCGAAAAACTTCGTACATGGCTTTCCCAATATTCAGATAGGCGTGTACAATTTGTAAGTGATGTATCTCATTACGATTTTGTACTTTTAATTGATTTGATTCTTAATAATCCTGAAAGTACCGCTATGCAGTTACCTAGTTGGATATCGCCTGTTTGTCATGATATAAATCAAGATATCGCACTTCATCTTTATATGGATGAAAATGTTAGAAAGAAAGCAGATACAACTGATGCATGCGCATTTTCAATGAGTAGAGAAAAGATACTTGAGTCTCTTGATGTTAAACTTCCTACAGGAATTAAGCATAACTCACTATTTGACGCAGAGGTCATAAGAAGAATACATCAATGTATCTGGAATATATAATATAAATAAGTGGAAGAAATCATATATGATTTCTTCCACTTATTTTTTTTATAAATCCGTAGTATCTGGGTTTCGATAATTATTATTATACTGAAGAACTAGACCCATAAATATAATACTAGTTTGTTGAGAAATGTATTTCATAATATACTCATTAGATATAAATACATTGGGATTATCGAATATCATTTCTTTTCGTAATCCCTCATATACGGATTCAGATATGCTCTCAATGTCTTCAGCTAAAGTTGTATATTCATATTTTCTATTTAGTGGTGCATATATTTTTAATTTAGCATCACTTTCTATTTGAATTAGTTGATTAATTAAGTCCATTACATCTTTAGTTATTTCAATTTGTGTGTTTGTTGGTAATGTTCTATCTATCGGTTTAGTTAGATTCATTATCTCAATTTCAGTTTTAGCCTTAAGCCTAATACGAATTTGTCTCATTAATGTAATAATCGTTATAAAACCGTACATTATAGTTATTGCTCCAACACAAACTAAACTAAAAATAATAATTTCCATTATCATTTGATTATGTAAAAAAGGCATAAAAATTCCTCCATTATAATTTAATATTTAAGTTATGATAATGTCGTCTACATAACTTTAAAATGAGTGCATAATGTAAATACATAATTATACATCATATAAATGTATTCATTTTATTAATAAAAATAGGAGGTATTATTTATGAATGAGTTATCAATAAGAAGAGATGAGAATGTGACTGTTCTAACAGTTACCCCTTTTACAGGAAAGAGAAAGATTGTGCTTTTCGGAGGTCTTGATAAGAGACTATTTGAAGAGCACAATGACGAAGATGTACTCTCGTACATCTCTGAAATGTACTCTAATCGCTTTTTGACCGAAGCTGATATAGAATATCGGCAGCGGTTCTTCAATGACACAACACGACGTGTCGTTGAAGGCGATGACGTAGAATACTACGAATTTAATGGAAACTCTGATGAGTTTTCCGATCTAATTGTGAAGCTTGTAAAATACGACACAAACTTCACACCCAAAGAGCAACTATTCCTGGATGCGTTAATGATGTCGTATCCTCGTCGACATACACAAATTCTGTATGATATTTATCACAATATTATACAGAAGGGTGTTAAGACCTTGCCATTTAAGATTGTCGTAAATGACAACCTTAATGACAAGCTTTTCTTACCTGAAATAATGGTAAGAAAAAATCGGGTTGAAAAGGACATCGGTAGTGTGAAAGAGTACGACCGTGTAAGTAGTAAACCATATGGTGCGTACGACAAGGTATATACCGACTACCGAAAATATTTTCGTAAATGTAATGAGCTCGGAATCGAGCCTCATGATTGTGAAGCGTTTGTCGCAATAAAGCGGCATCTTGAAAATGATGACCGCTTTGAAAATAAGGTGAAGGCTAACATAAAATTTATTTCAATTTTATTGTTTGTCGTAACCTTAATATGCTGGGGAATTTTCCATACCAGCATACCTTCAGATGACGAAATATATTCGAAGGGATTTGAAAAATCAGTTGTTGGCGTAACGGGAGTTACGACAACATATGAGGCTATTGGATACGTGCATCAATATTACCCCGTGACATTCTCGGTATATACAGAGAAGCAACTCCGGAAGGAGTTATTATCTCTTAACAAAAATGCGGATGACCGCTTTTTGAATAAAGAGATTAAAATTCCTGTGTTGGTGCCGAGAAAGACCGATAAGGTCGAAAGGAATCATGGGTACAAAACACAGGAAAGAGAGGAGATGTTTAAAAGTGTGTAAAGGAGAACGGTGAGAGAAATCTCACCGTTCTTTTTTTATAATAAATTCTTATTTAATTCGAGAACACCAAAATCATTAGAGTCGTATAATAATGAGCGGTCTATGTATCTATTCAGTTGTTCTCTATACTCATCAGTTATTGCTATTCCATATTTATCTATAAATTCTTTCAGGTTACCATATGCTTGATGATAGTTGATAAATATGTTTCCTGCATGTATCTGTTCGTGTACTGATGTACTAACCATAACTACCTGTATTCTATTTTTTTGATGTTCATCAAGAACAACATCAGCAATACGAGCAGTTGTTATTTTCCACTTTTTAAGTATAAAATATTCAAGGACTATTGCACAATAATCAAATAAATTAAATATCGGTCCATGGTGCATTTCAATTGATGCATCTTCATCAGTAATATTTTTTAAAACTTGACATCTATCAAGCTTAATTTCTTTTTTTAGATATCTTATATATTTGCTATACCTATCATTCTGTCTTACAAGCTTTTCACAACCTTTTATGAAATTAACATAACTTTCATAGTTTGAAAAATATTCTATATTCTTATAATATGGGATATTGTAGAATGATGTCTTTGCATCTATAATTGGTGTATTTTTTTCAGTACTAAATATAATATCTGGTAATACTTTTGCCATTTTTCTATGTTCCCTCCTAATATTTTTATGTTATATTTTTGTATATTACTAAAAATTATATTCATTGAAAGACAATCTTTTAATAACTCTAAATAAAAAGGAGCTGATTACTTTTGAGTTTAGAATATATTAATCCATTAGCTAACCTTTATAATGAATTCCTTATTATGTTAAATAATATGGTAATTAAGTATAATAATAAAGCTGATGAATTTGAGACTGTTGAAATGACTCGAAATGCAAATAACTACTTGGATGCATTGGATAAAAAAGATACATTTTTTACATATCGTGACTATACTGAGAAAGATTTTGATGCAGTTGGTTTATATGATTATGAAATAAGAAAAAAAGCTCTCATAGATATCCGTGCTATTCCTGTTGATAATTATAACGAGAAAACTGGAAAAGGTACTCAGTACAGGCAAAAACTTCTGGAAAGAAGAAGGCAACGAGTTATTGATGAATATGAAGAACCCAATAATTACTATCGTATGTTAAATGGTCAGCCTGACATTGGGGCTGACGAAAGATTTTTTTACTATGTTGATAGTGAATATTGTAAAAAATATAATATTGACCCAAATATACCAATACATGAAATACAAGATTATTATAATAATCTTGATCCTGAATTCCCAGACAGAGGTGACCAACTTATGGTTATTCTTGAGGGAACTGGCTTTATTGATATATTAAAAAATGCTTCAAAGAATGCATATCAGACACATAGTGAAGCGATGATATATGGTGGTTCATTATCTGCTGGTGTTGCTACGCTTACACCTGCTGCAAGATCAGCATTAAAGACTACATCAATAAGATTAAATTTGACCAATGATACAACTCCAATTACTGGATATAAAGCTAATAAAAATATTTACTATAGAGTGACAACAGTTGGTTCTTTTGCTGGTATGTCACTTACTGTTGACGATTGGATAATGGGTACAAATACTGGATGGAAAAAGGTTGATACTTCAGTAAATATTGAAGGTACTACCAACGCTGAAGCATCTCCATATCTTAATTATTTAGGCTCCCATAGGATAAGTGTACAAACTGCAAGAAAAGCAAAAAATTTTTCTATATTATATCTTGATAAGAATATAGTTAGATCAAATGTGTATGATACATTTATTAATGTATATGAGCAATGTAGAGATTATATCATGACTGTAGTTTATCAGTATGAGTTTAAATCTTTTATGGCATATTATGATAATTTTATGGCTATGTGTATAATGCTTATGGCAGAGTTACAACTGATAACTAAACAGATACCGTTTGAAGTTAAAAGAAATTTCTTCGATACTTATGCGGTAAGAATGTTGTATGAAGCATACAATATGCCATATGACATCTATGCTGATATAGATACACAAAATCTGATAGCACAGAATTTAAACATGATTATTATTAATAAGGCCACAAATAAAGTTATATATAATATAGCTAATTTACTTGGCTTTAATAATATGACTGCGTATAAATATTATCTTGCAAAAAAACACAAAACTGATCAATATGGTTGTCCCATATTTAAAACGATTGAGAAATTTAATACTGATACGGGATATAAAGAAACCGTACCAGATTATCCTGCGATGTATGATATTTATTTCCAAAAAGAAGAACTTATGGAGAATGATTTCATACGTTCTTTTAATTCTCAAGTAAATAGAGTAGAATATAATAATATAACACTTGATGATGCATTTTGGTATGAAGATCAAAATCTTATAGACCGTAAGTATCAGACCGAATATAATTTTGTTGAAACAAAATATTTGAGTTTAGGTCTTGAATATAATATGACGGAAGTTTTATTTGAGAATATATTACTTCTTAAATCTATATTCCATTATAAGGAAGTTATTGATGGTGTTAGTGTTTCTATACCTAAAATTATCAATGGTGCTACAGTATCTTTATTTGATACTGTTATACTTTTAATCTGTCTTGTATTACGGAAACATAATTTGAGTGGAGATATAATTTCTCTTCCCACATCCATCATATCAGTATTAGATTATCTTAATTCTAGAAACCAATCAGAACTTGGTCTGGTTGATACATTTTCTTTTGATTTTGATTATCTTATGTCTGAAGATGGTATACGAGATATTGAAAATGTTAAAAAATCTCTTGGTAAGATAGTTCAAGGTTTAATTGATGAAGATGGAAATTATTATGTTTTTGATAATTCTCCGTTTTATACCTATTATTCTGGTAGTAAAACAGTAGATGATAAACCTGTTGTACTTGAAAAAAATGTAAATCATTATACCGTAGAAAATCTTATAAAAGAGGGAAAAGTTGTTGAAGGATCTATTGATATTCATGGAGATGATGTTGATAGATTTGAAAATTATATCAAAAATGTTTTAGCTCTTGAAGGTGGACAAAAATCGAGAGCTGAAAAACTTGAAGCATTAAATCTTGTATATAAAAATATAAAAGGATTATATAGATTCATAAATGAAAAACTTCTTGATGAAGATGATAAATATAGATATAATTCTCTCAGAACTTTTTATCAAGCGGCTTTTTATGCTAAGGAAATACAAGATATATTTACTATTTCTTATACAGATATAGATGGTTCTACTCAAAAAAGGATTGCTAAATCATTTTTTGAGTATTTATATTATATAAATCCGATGCTGTATAGGTCAATTTTTCATTTTGATATAGATGAAGAATATGATACATTTAAGAGAACTCGTAACTTTCCTACATTCATATATAGCACAGTTGATGACCCCGATTCTCTTTTAGTTGTAGATGATAGCGACCCTCTCGGAGAAAATCAGATACATTACAGCGATGTAGCTTCACATATTAGTAATGTAAAAGTTGGAGATCGAGTAAAAATATTTAGTAATCCTGAGGATTATAATGGATTTAAGCAGGCAGTTAATGCTGGTTTAATTGATGTTAAATATGATAATATAAGCGGTATAACTGAGGGTGAAGCTAATAATGCAAGTTTCATCAGTTCAAAGATATATTACTTTATAAACCATATCATATCAAGATTAAAGACATTGATTGATGATATTAATTTTTCTCATATGTTAAATGGCGTATCATCATTACTTGAAGAATTATTAATGAAAATGATTAAATTTATAAAATCATTCACTGTTGATTTCATAGGTTTAGATATCATTTTTATATGTGATTTTAAAGAAGAAAATTTATTACGATTAATTGATAAAGTGCATTATATTGATAAAACAATAGTCCCTAAAGAAACACTTAACTTTAGTTTCTGGGATAGTATTTCTTCATATGTAAATTACAATCTTAATGATAACTGTAAATTTACTGATATAATCCCAAAACCATGGTTTACGGATCCTGATAATACTGGAAAAATGCCGTCAAAGCGTGGTATATTTGCATGGTATGATTCTACATCAACTATAACAGCAGCAGCAACTTCTGTATTATTATCAAATTTAATGAGCGGAAGTAGCGGTAGTGAAGGAGAAATAGACACACCTATATCAATGCTCATATCATCACCTGCTGTTGAATTAATTGATGATTATTTTAATCTGATTTATGATGAGAGATATACAAATGATCCATTAAGTTATAATGGCGGTTTCTTTAATATTAGTCCCAATTATATTATACCAGATAGATATAAATATACCGCATATATAATCTGTAAATCAGAAGATATTGGTGATTTTACAGGTTTTCCTGATGCTGGTAAAGGTCCCAGTGTTAGATTTATAAGTACACCAATTGTTGATATACATTCTGGATTAGGAACCACGAATATAAATATACGAGAATATATTCCAAAAACAAGTTCAATAGAACTCAAAAATGATTTTGTTGAAATAATCACAAATAAAGATGTTAGGGATTGGCATGTAATAGGTATATCTCAATCAAATAATACAATTAAAATTTATATTGATGGTGAACGTTGTCTTGATCATACATTTTCAAATCTTGGAGATTTTGATGATGGCGATACAGCAGATTTCAATGTGAAAGTAATGCCAAATAATAATATTGGTAAAGGATTTAAAGATGTTCATAACGGATATTCACATTATATGTGTGGTATTCAAATGAAAGCATATCTGGTTGCTAATATTAATCACAATAGTTCAGAGTTACAAGAAAATACAAAATGGCTCTATAATAAATATATTGGTTCGCTTGATTAAAATATCAACCGAAAACATCATAATAACATAAAAATATTCAAGAAAGGAATGATTTATAAATGCCTATAATTGCATCAGATAAATTATCTATTCAGGATCAGCGTCATGTTGCTATACCTGATTTCCCTGAAATATTGAAGAAGTCCCCTACATTATGGAGAAAGACAGAAATTCTCTGTAGTAATGGAGAAATAGTCAATAATCCAAATGGTAAGTCATCTTTTGCACCAGGTTCACCATTTTCAATATCATCCAATATGGTTCCTCTTGGAGGAGTTCAATATGTCATGGAACAACTTTTTGGTGTTAAAGGAGAAATCGAGATTCCTACCCTTTACGACATAACTAATACAAATGATAGCAGCCTTGCTCATTTTGCTAGTTATGAGCATCCAGTAGGACCCCCTAATTCAGTTCCTCCCGATGAAACATATACAACACCTGATGGTGAAAAAACTATTATTTATAGACATGGACATTTAGTACAGCTTTTTGGTATTGGTATCACTGGTACTGCTGAAAATGATATAACTAAATTTCCTGTGAACTACAGAGAAAATTCACTGGATATAAGTATTGCATCTGAAGATGGACAGACTATTCAGGGTGCAATGGTACCTTTCAGGTACACCAATGCACAGCTTCAAGCTGAAAGTGAACGTAAAAAGTATTTTGGTAAAGTTAAAAATGATGAAGGTATTATATCATACTATCTTAAACGATTTGAAGCCGAACCCACTATCAAACACGTGTGGAAAATTGGTGAAGATGAGGAAATAGATGATGCAGAAAATGTAGTATCTGAAGAAGATGTACGTAAAAATACCAATTCATTAAATGATGTTGAATCATTTACCGAAATTTTCTTAAAGATTTCTAAAAAGGATGTAAAAGAGTGGTTTGCTGCTCTTGGTCAAGAAGATAGGGCACGTGTTAATACGATTGCTTTATTTAGTGGAAGATTTATTACCGAAGGAACCCTCGATACTGATGGAGATTATCAGGATGTAAGACTATTTTCTAAACTTACAATTCCTACAGAGTATCTTACATTATCTAGAGACCTTAATATCATTTACAGAGTATATGGTGCTTAATAATACATTTTATTTAGTACAATATTTTATTGAAGTAATTCATTAAAATATTTAGTAAAGGAGCGATGAATACTATGCTAAAAGTAGGTATAGTAGGAATAGGAAATACAGGAAATCAGGTTGCTGCTTTAGCTCAGGATAAACTAAAGATACCGGTGCTTGCTATAAATAGTAGTGAAAAAGACCTTGAAACAGTTCCTGCATCTATTCCTAGAAAATTAATATCTAGTGCAGATGGTTTATCACAAGGTGCTGGTAAAAATCGTGCACTTGCAAAGAGTTATTTAAAAGATAGTATTATGGCATTTTTATCAGCCAATGATGTACAATCTTTTATAGACGAACTCGATGTGCTATTTATTGTTAGTTCTACTGGTGGTGGAACTGGTAGTGGAACAGCACCTCTTATGGCTAACATCATTCAGGCTACATATGTAGATCTTAAGGTCATACTCATAGGTGTATTACCAGTTAATAATGAAGCTCTGAGTGCTCATGTTAATACGCTTGAATATCTCAATGAGCTTTATACACAATTATCAAATCAGACATATATGCTGTATGATAATGACAAGCTTGCTTCATTACCATCATATCAGATGATGGAAAAAGTTAATGAAGAAATAGTAAACGACATTGATGTACTTAGATGTACATATAATATGACTACCAGATTTGATTCTATAGACGAACAGGATATGATGAGACTTATTTCATTCCCTGGACGTATTGTAGTAGCAAGACTTCAAAAGATTGCTGAGAAAGATCTGGATAATAAGAGTATTGAAGATATGCTGATAGATGTGATTAAGAAAAATTGTCATGTTGAAGCACAGCGTGATAAGAAGATAACTGCATCTGGCATTATTACAAATTTATCAACTACAATATCGGAAACATTTGATAATCATGTGCCTAAGGTACGTGATTTTATTGGAGACCCGATTCATGATTTTAACCATATCTATATTAATGAGGAACGTAAACTTCCTAATAATGTATTTCTTATTCTGTCAGGTCTCACACCTGTAAATGATAAGATACATAAGATATCAGATAGAGTTGATGAAATAAAAGAGAAACAAAGAGCTCTTGAAGAAGATAATGCTTTAAATGAAATAGAACTTTCTAAGCTTAGTGGCGAAGTTGCATCAAAAGACTCCAAATCATCTAGCAATGTAAAGGAAGTTGATTTAAAGGATATCTTTGATAAATTCATGATTTAAGTTGAAATCATATATTATATATACGATATATTGTGAGTAATGTGATAATAATATTTTATCACTTTACTCACAATTATCTAACCACAAACCGGTTTAAAAAATTTATATTTTGAAAGGAGTTTTCCGACATGTCTGAAAACAAAAACAAGTTTAAAGTACCTAGTGAGGTAAAAGAATTTGCCAAAGCTTCTTATAAGAAGTATAAGAAGCATAATGACTTCGATAGTAAAAAAGAGGCTATGAAGTCATTTAACCTCTACCTTATGGATATGCTTCCTGAGGTAATAGAACCGATGGTAAAATACGGTTACCTTATTAAGCGTGAGGAGCCTGAAATTTACAATGCTGTTCTTAATAAGTTCTGTAATGAAGACTTCATAAAGTCTGTGAAGAAAGAACTTAAGCGAGGTAATAAGATAAAAAATATCAAGTTGTTCCCGATTATAATTGGCGAGATGATCGAGACAATCAACTCTCAGAATGCACAGATTCTTGCCGAGAATCCAAACGCTACAGTATACACTGGTAGTGACTTAATCGAACTTGGTCAGATGATTCTGAGCAAGAAAATTAAGAAGTTCACAAAAGCTGGAATTGATGAAAATATCGCTTTTGATATTCTGTCGATAATACCGACAGACAGCTGTCTCGAAAAGTCTTACAACTTCAGGATAGCAAGCTTTGAGAAGGTTCTGTACGAACATTCGAAGGCAAAGGCTATACCTTTTGCTGAAATCATGAGCCTTCTGGTTGACAAGGAGTGGTATGCTCCATTTATAAAATTCTTCCTTTGTGAGAGAAAGGAAGTATTTGGTCATCTGACTGATAATCAGAAGGCATTTTATCTCAGTGTATCAAATTGGTGTTTCGATACATTAGAGTCTCTCGATAGAGATTCTATTGAGAGAGTTCTGGATACTATTATTCAGGCTCGAAAGATAGATGAGTCTAAGGGTAAAGACTCGCCCAGAAGATATTCTCTGACAAGTCTGTCTGAAACAGATTACCCGAGGATCTTCAAAATGGTTCAGAAAAAGGTATCTGAATCAGAGGTAAATAAAAAGTACCTCAGTTAAAAAGCTATTTTAGTAGTAACTTTAAAATAAAAACTAGCCCCGGATTAAGTTTCGGGGTTAGTTTATTTTTTCAAAAAAATAAAGGAGAGAATTTACGATGATTTACAAATTTACAATCGGAACTACATCCGAAGATAGGAACCTTGATGTAACATATGATAAATATGGAAACAAATTTTTTGAGTTTCCTGATATAAGACAGAAGCTGCAGATAAAGAGTAATGTAAACTCACTGCAAATGCTTAGAAAACCTGATATTAAGTCATTTATCAAGGATTTCGAAGTAAGCGAAAGGAATGATGTTTCTATTCCTTTTTCAGTTGAACAGTATAAACTTTATAAGAATGCTGACAAGGCATATAAGTTTGTAAATAACAGAAAAAATCTTAAGCCAATGCTGTTTACAAACTTTGTTCCCAAGGATGCTGAAGCATCTGAGTATCACATTGTATATATTGCTGTAGAACAGCCCAGATATAAGATTCTTACTTATGCTACAGATTATCCGATACTTTCAAGTTTTGGTAAAACAGACAAGTATACTGGATGTGTTGCTGTAGTAGATAGTATGGCTCATATGTTTGCTGAAACCGATACAGTATTTAAGATTAGTTTCTTTGATAATGAATCAAAGGTTTATAAAACTGCATCAATTATTATTGACGGAAATGGCAATCCTGATTTCAGAATTGATGACGCTGATAGTAATGCAGTTGCAAAACTTAAGTCTCTTAATAACAAGTATAAGGGAAGTCTCAAGATAAGAATAAGACCCGATGAAAATTCAATGCTGACTCAAGTGTTTATCTGTAAGGCAGATGAAAATGGTATGGTAGAAGCAAAGGGTCATCAGATACCTGCAAATACAGTAACTATCGACCCCACTGATAATGATAGACCATCATCATATAATAGCGCGGTTGATGATTATCTCTTTGAAAGATTCAAGGATACAAAACTTAAATATGAGATTACTTCTCTTACTGGTGAAACTGATGAAGAAAATGAACGTATTCTTGATAGTTATCTTGCAAGTCTTGAAAAAGATCATATAACAGCAATAACAACTATCGACGTTGATATCCCTATTGAGCTTCTTAAGAAGTATTCTATAAGAAATGTTATAGCTCTTGATATTAGTACAGGTAAGAGCTATTCAAGAAGATAATCAAAACTTAAATTAGTGATTTGATTATATATTATATTTAAGTATAAGAAGTCATAAATGACTTGAAAATACAATAAAAAAAATGAAAGGATGATTTAATCATGGCAAAGAAAGAAAGCACTTTAAGGCTGATATCAGCCAATGTGACAAAAAAGGGCAAGATCAAGGGCAAGAACAAGAAGGAAACCAAAGAGTTGAAAGCGAAGTGCGAACACTGGCGCTTCAACAAAAAGGGTAAGAAGAAACCCACAATCTATAATGCTGGCGATGGAACTTGTACCTGCACAATGTGTGGTGCTAAGTTTAGCGCATCACCGTATAAAGACGATGAACTTACGAAAATATTTGATGATATAAATAAGGTCATCAATCAAGCAAAGTTCATGTCGGTTGCAATCGGAGCTGATGATGCAGCAGAGCTGTTCTCTGGAACATCAGTTGCTTTAAAGAACAGCAAAAAAGCGTATAAGAAAGTACGTAATGTTGCCGTCAAGTCAAGCAAGCTTGGTGGTAAAAAGAAAAAGAACCATGAAAACGGCGGTGGTTCATCGCAGTTCGGTTCATGGGGAACTGTTTAATGCCCCTCTAAGAGGGAATCACTCTCTTTTGCATAAAGATGACGTTAGGAAGAAATTCCTAACGTCATCTTAATTTTTTGTTTATTATTCGTATACCTCTACGGATAAATTATAATTAAATAATAAACAAAAAATTAAGTATCTAATGCCAATAAAAAGGATAGTTAAGATGAAAGGTTGTGAATAAAAATGGCAAAAGACGTACAAATGTTTTATATCGAATCTGATATAAAGAAGATTCAAACTAAAACAAATCTGTATATTCAAAAGTATGGTCCCGCTGGTGCTTTTCATTTAGCACGTGAGATTATACAAAATAATATCGATGAATGTATAGACCCAGAATCAAATGGTTCAAATATCTATATATCTTATGATAAAGAATCTGACATGCTTATTTGTGAAGATGATGGTAGGGGATTTCCTGAAAAGGATTATCCTCTTGATATTTTTTGTACTAAGAACCAGAGTGGCTCTAAGTTCTTTAGAGACCAGGGTGGTGAAAGTGCAGGAGAGTTCGGCGTTGGTTTAACGGTCGTCAACGCACTTTCTGATAAATTTATTATCACTTCATTCAGAGAAGATGAAGGATATAAGCATACAATAACATTTGCTGATGGTGAGAAAATTAGTGATGAAAAAGTACCGTTAAAGAAGTCTGATCCTCGTCATGGTTCGAGGATTTCATTTATTCCAGCAAGAAAATATCTTGGTGCGAATACAGTTATTCCATATAAAGATATGATTGAATGGATAGAGAAAATGACTTTCTTTATTCGTAAAAAGAAATTAAAGATAAAGGTGGATATTTTCAAAGGAATGAAGCTTAAGGAAACATACACCTTTAAACCAAGGAAGTTTGATGAACTCCTTGATAAAATCGCAACTGATACTAAATACTCTCCCAAGTGTAACTTTAGTGGCGATACTGTTATAAAAGAAAAAGTTATGAAATCTGTCATAGACCCTGAAACAGGAAAAGTTAATACAAAGAGTGAAATAGTTAAGAAAAATATTCATATTGACGTCGCTCTTAGATATGTCCCCGATTCAGTAACTTACTATGACACATATTGTAACTACACTAATACAATAGACGGTGGTATTCATCAGGATACTTTTGAAAGATGCTTCTGTAATTATATGCAGAATAAAGTCAAAGCAACAATGACTGATAACCAGAAAGAAAAAACTCCTATACTTTGGGATGATATTCGTTCTGGTCTCTGTTGTGTTATTAATCTCTCAACCAATGCACAGGTAGGATTCGTTGGTAATGCTAAAACAAAAATCGGATCAGATACACTGATACCATATTTAGCTGAAATTCTTAATAGAGAAATTGATAAGTTCTTTGGTGAGAACCAGAATTGTCTTAATGAATTTATTAAGATCATTAAGCTTAATGCTAAAGCAAGGGTTGAAGCTAGTAAAGTCAAATCTGCTGTCAAGAAAGAACGTATAAATTCATTCAGTGAACACCAGATGTCCAATTTCATACGCTGTAATAACACTGGTAAAAAGTTTAAAGAGATATTTCTTGTTGAGGGAAACTCAGCTTCAGGTTCTGCTCGTAATGGATGTGACCCGGATACTCAGGCATTTTTCTTGTTCAGAGGTGTTGTTGCCAATAGCTTTAAATGCTCTCTTTCAGAGATTATGCAAAATAAAGAACTGCATGACTTGGTAACAGTAATGAGATGCGGAATTGGACCAACATTTGATCCTAACAAGCTTTACTATGATAGAATTAATATCTTTACAGATGCTGATATTGATGGTGCTTATATCAGTAGTGGTATGTTAGCATTCTTCTATAAGTATTATAGACCTCTTATTGAAGCTGGTAAGATATACAAGGTATTTTCACCTTTATATGCTCTTGACGATAAAGAGCACCCATATGTAGCAAATAAAGCAGAGATGGTTGAATTATATCATAAGAAAGTTGCCAAAAACTATAAGATTCGTCTTAAAGGTGAAAGTAAATTCATGGATAAACATGAACTATACGATTTTCTGATGGATACGTATGACTATAGAGAAAATCTTATGCGAGTTGCAAAAGATATGGGCAATGTTAATAAGTTTCTTGTTGAATCAATAATTGCTTATTTAGTCTTAATGGGTGTTGTACGAAGTTCAGATGATTACGACGACTTAAAGTCAACATTTGATAATCAAAAGTTCATCAAAACATTCATGAGTAATATTCAGAAAAAATTCCCTGAGATCATCATTGATGATAAAACTGTATTAAGCGGTGTTGTTGAAGGCAAGTTCTGCAGTGTCAATGTATCAAATCGTTTTATTCGTAAGAATAACGGTATTATACCAGCAATAAGCGAATATGGATATATTCTTGAGGTTCAGGAAAAGGGTAAAGATATTCGAGAAATGACAATTGGAGAATTTCTTGATGATGCAATGAAGTATTCTCTCAAGATAAAAACACGTTTCAAGGGGTTAGGTGAGTTGGATGGCAAACAGTTGAGAAGTACAACCCTTGACATGAATAACCGTGTTTCAGTACAATTTACAGTTGAAGATTTTGAGAGAGAACTCTCAATTATGAATATGATTCATGGTCCTGGAAAACAGGATCTTGAACGTCGTAAACAGCTTATGAAAAAATATCAAATAAAACGTGATGATCTTGACAACTAAATAGAGAGGAGAGTGAATACTGATGTCTGAAAAAATATCTAGACAAAATGTAGCAGATGCTACATTAGAATATTCTTGTTTATTCGGTGCAAATAAGAACGTTTATCGTATCGCACCAAGTTTACAAGATGGAAAAAAACCCGGTGCTAGACGCTTGTATTGGTCATGGTGGTTAACTGAAAAGAAACCAAAGGACACATCTAAGGAAACTTTAAAGAAACTTAGGTTTATTAAAGCTGGTACCATATCTTCAAATGCTATGGCGTATCATCCTCATGGTGATGCTGCTATGTCTGAATTGATTGTTCGTGAAGGACAATACTGGAATAATAATGTGCTCTCTATAGTACCACAGGGCTCTTATGGAAATATCAGAGGAGATCAAGCTGCCGCTGGTCGTTATGCTGAAGCTAAAATAAGCGAATACATGATTGACTGTTTCTTCGATGATTTTGATAAGTATTGTGTGCCTATGAAAATGGCATATGATGGAGTATCACCTGAGCCCGAATATCTTCCTGCTAAGTATCCTCATATACTATTCAATCCTCAGATTTCAGGAATAGGTTTTGCACTCGCATCAAATATTCCACCTTTTAATGTGACTGAAGTTTTGAATGCAACGATAAAGTTGATGAAAGATCCTGAAGCAAAAATTCTTCTTATACCCGATTCACCGACTGGAGCGGATATTATTGATGAGGGTAATTTTAAGGAGATAAATAAGACTGGTAAGAGTAAGTTGACAATGAGAGCAACATCTAATATTGATTATCAGAATAATATTATTACTTTTACCAGTCTCCCTCTTCAGATGACTTCAATGCAGGTTATTGATAAAATAATCGCATTAAAACTTCCTGAAATATATGATATTAAGGATTATACTAAGGAAGGTGAAGTTAAATTCCAGATACTCCTTAAGTCTGATGCTAATCCTGATAAGATTCTCAATACTCTTTATAAGAAGAACACTGGTCTTAAAATGACATATCCAGTTGGAATTACAGTCATCGATGATTATGTGGCATATGAGTATGGAGTTAAGGATTTACTTCTTGAATGGATTGAATATCGTAGAGATATAGTTCGTTCAATGTTTTTAAATAATCTTCAGATTACAATGGAGAAACTTCATATGAATAAGGTTCTTTTAATGGTATTCAATAAGGATAATATTGAAACTACTGTTAAGATTGCTAAGAACTCATCTTCACGTAAAGATACTATTGATAAACTTATGAAGAGATATAAGATAACATCTCTTCAGGCTGCTACTATAGCAGATATGCATGTCTATAATTTTAATGCGGATTCTTATAATCGTTATAAAGAGGAAAAGCAGAAGCTTGAAGCTGAATTAAAAGATATTAAAGATAGGCTTAAGCATAGTAGTAAGATTGATGAGTTCATCATTGGACAGTTACAAGAGGGTATAAAGAAATGGGGTCGCCCTCGTATGTCTAAGGTAGTTAAGGAAAATGATGATGATAAAAAAGAAATACCAAATACTGAACACCTTATCGGTATCAGTGAAAGTGGATATATAAAGAAGCTTTCTATTAAAGATAATAGTAGTATTGGTTTAGTTGGTAAAGAGAACGGAAATCTGTCAGTGATGCAAATTAATAATAGGGAGAATATTCTCGTTATTGATAGTTCTGGCAGGGTATCTAAAATATCAGTATCAGCTATTCCTGATATGAAATATGAGGATATTGGTGTTGAGATAAACAGATACTTTACGTCAGATGGAAAGATAATATCTCTGATGAAGTTACCAAACATGGATATACTGAAATCAAAAGATGATGATTTATGTATTATCTTTGTTACAAAGAATGGTTTGGCAAAGAAAGTACCGATAAACGAGTTTAATAAAATCACTGACTACAAAATGGGTATTACTCTTAATCCCGATGATGAAGTTGCCGCAGCAATGTTTTCATTTGATAAGAGTAGTAAAGATTGCATAATTTGTACGAACCTAGGTGATGGAATTCGTATATCAATTAATGACATTAAAACACTGGGAAAACAGGCTAAAGGCGTTAAACAGATAAATCTTAAAGAAGATGAATATGTTGTGAACGCTTGTAAAATCAATCCTAGTAAAAAACTCTTATTCTATGTAACATCAAGCGGTCGTGTAAAATTAACTGAAACAAAATATTTCCCTGTTATGCAGAGAAAAGATGAAGCTTTATCACTTATATCGCTTGATAAAAATGAAACACTTATAGGAATATCATCTGTAAGTAAGAATGATGTTGTTATGGTATACAGAAAGAACTCTGAACCAGTAGAGATTAATTTAAATGATATTAAAGTAAGTACAAGAATTGCAAAAGGAGAAAAAATGATAAAGACTCCTAAAGGCGATAAGGTTGTTGCTTATAAAATATTCGGATAAATTTCAATGATAAATAAAAAAAGAGAGTAGTGATATAATAAAATTCACTACTCTCTTTTTTTATTTCAATAAAGTTAGTTTACGGATATGATAAAACATAACAATAATATCATATCTTCAAGTAAGTGAGGTGAATATTTATTGTATATAAATGAAGAGGCTGATTATAATGATGAAAATAGATATCCTGTATTTATTGTACTAACATATGGTAATAACCCATTAGGTATGGCAATAAAACATTTCACTGGTGATGAATGGACTCACTCACTTATATCATTTAATCCAGAACTATCACCTATGTATAGTTTTGCAGCTCGAACACAAAAAATAAAAGGTCCACACTCATTATTTGGATATACATATCAAGGAACTACTGATAACTGGTATAAGCATAAACAAACTAAGTATTTAGTATATGTGATGTATGTAAATAAATTTGCGATAAAAAAAATGAAAGATCATGTTAATTATTTTACATCGCATGAAAAAGACTTTAAATATGATTTTGTAGGTTTAGCTAATATTGCTCGCAATAAAGATAGTGAAACACATCGAAAATATTTTTGTTCACGTTTTGTTGCTGAAGTAATAGGTCAGGGAGTACCATTAGGAAAACTTCCATCTTTATATAGACCTCAGGAATTAAAAGATTTAAATAATATATCATTAGTTAATGCCGGTACAGATATGTACATGTATAATCCAAAAGTGACTATTTCTAATTTAAAAAAAGTAAAAAATAAAATATATAATAAATTTAATTATCAAGAAAAATATATTGAGAAAGAGGATGAAAATATGTATGATTATTTAGATTTATATCTTGATTATATTGTTGAAGAGAGTCGAAATGACAGTATTTCCAATACAAGAAAACAGCATATAGATGAAGCAAAAAAAACAATTGATGATAGTAAAAAAACACAAAAAATGATTAAAAAAGCCATTGTTTTATGTTTAGCATGCATTGGTTTAGGTATATGGTTAGCTAATAACCATGCTAATAAAAAAATGTATAAACAAGAAGTAAGTAATCTCAAAGAAAAATTAAATGAACTTCAAAATGACAACAACGATTTAAAAAGAAACGTTGGTAAATTAACAAGAGCTGTGAATAAATTAAACACTCAACTAAATGATACTAACTCTCGTGTTGACGATCTGGAGTCTAAAACTAAAAGAGCATATAGTAGATTAAATAAGATAGATGGCCCAGAGGGACAACTTGCTGAGTTGCGTGCTGAAAATAAAAGTACAAGAGAAGTCTTAAAAAAAACAGGAAAACGTGTTGGACAAATTGTTGGAGAATTGGAAAAACAAAAGAAAGAATATGAAAAAGATAAAGATAGGTATAATAAACAAATAGGTAACATAACTGAACATATTAAAAAACAGGATAATGCTATTAAAGCAACAGGTCAGAAAGTTAGTAAAGCACAGAAAGATAGTCTTGGTGCAGCTGCAATGAACTTGTTAGCTGCAAAAATAAATTCAGATTCAAAAGACAAATCTGACAGAAGGGCTCTTACAACTAGTAAGAATCGACAGAAAAAACCATTAATAATAGATGTAAATTAAAAAAGAATATGAAGACAAGGTGCTAAGGTTCCTTGTCTTCTTCTTTTTTATGTACTTCTCAGACGCATATCTTACAATATTTAATAGAATATAGCATGTGGTTTTCATGAAAAACATATACTGAAAACAAATATTTAAGTTGATTTCATAATAAAATCTTTGAAGAAAGGAATGAACTTTATGGCATATTTAGATACTGATAAGATTCTCAACGGTTCTCCTAAAAAGAGACTTATTATCGGTTATAATGAATTAAAGAAAGATTTTAATGAATCTACAGCACAAAAATATTCTGAATTATATATGAATCAACCTTTATCTTTCATATTAGAAAATTCAAGAATGATATTTGCTGAACCTTTTTATGGTTATGAATTTTATTCGGATATTATTACTGGAGATGAAGAACTTTGTATGTTCCCAAAGTACGAAGTTGAACTTGAAAAAATTAATAGATATATTGACGAAAATCGGGACAATATGGATCCGGCACAACTCAAAATGTATACAGATTTACGAGATAAGCTTGTAAATAAAATGAACGAGTGTAAGAATACTACTATTATTGCACAAAGAGTTGATGATAAAACTCCCGAAATAGAAGATAAAGTATCAAATAAGATTTCTAATGCGTTATTTGATTATAAGATGGGTCTTAAAGAAAATAACAATAATAAATGTAAGGAAGCTAAAGAAGAACTTGATACTGTATTCAGAAATTCAGATAAAGAAACTAATCTAACTTATGCTCCTTTTGTTAATAAAGCAATTCCGAATTCTTCAGCTTCCGGAATAGCTATATCTAAAATTGAAGGTAATGCTACTAATGATCCTGCTACAAGGATAAATGAGTCAGTCATTGTTTCCAAGTTATTTGCTGATAAAGCATATCAAGAAGCAGTATCAAATATTCCCAAAGCAATGGATAGAATAGTATTCACAGAATTAGCAAATGAAAACATAATTGAACAGCTTGATGAAATTATAACTGAAAGAGTTAATTCAGTTGAAACATATTATGCAAGTCCTAATTCAGCAGTTAATAATATCTTTGATGATGAAATTGATGAGGAGTTATTCAGAGAAGATAATAATAATTATAAGCGTGAAAGATATGGAATCCGTCTGGAAGTATTAGAATATGTCAGAGACATAATAACATCTGAATATCAGATATGTGATGACATTAATGCACCCATTACAGGATTTTCATTCTTTAATGAAAATACAAGCATCGAAGATGCATTTAGAATTATAAATGAAATGTGTAATGATACTGCTGAATTTGCTGGTATTGTTACTGAAAAACCTGTTGGTGATGACGAAGATGTCACTGATGATGATATTGATAGTATGGATAAAGAAATAAATGATGATGATGGTGATGAATCAAAAAAATCTAATGCCTCTGAGCACGAGTCTGAAAAAAATAACGTGAACGATAAATCTGATGATACTAGCAGTAGTCCTATAAGATCTTTATCTGGTAAGTCTGAAGCACCTGAGACTAAGAATCTTGCTAATAAAGTTCAGTTTAAAGCTATGGACGCTGAAGTAAAGCAGAATAAAGCACGTGCTGTCGCAAAGCAAAAGGGGCAAGAAGTTAAAAATGCGGCTAAGGCAGTTACTCAACTTCCTAAAAATGTAATGAATGATGTAAAAGACCAAATTGCTAAAATAGATAAGGCAGATGATGATCGACGTATGAAATATATGTCAGAACCGGGCTTTAGGAAAAAAGCTTTACGTAACTTACGTTTGGCAACGCTATATGGTGGTGCTGCAAGAGTTAACTTAGCATTAATACCAGTTATTCAGATTTGCCGTCATTTTAGTAAAAAGAAAGATGCCCGTATACGTAATCAACTCGTAAGAGATATTGATACTGAAATCAAAATTACTGACGAAAAGATTAATGATGCAAGTTCTAATGGAGATAATGCTGAAAAGTATAAGCTCATGAGAATTAAATCAGCTCTTGAAGCTGAAAGAGTTCGTGTAAGAATGAATAGTAAATATGTATAAAGGGGTGATGAAAGTTGTTGCTCAAAACTCCTAAAAGGATAAATAACAAATATGGTAAATATTTTCTAGCTGATGAAAGTGTCGATACAATACCAGATACACAGGAAATATTTATTGAAACGAAGAAAAGACAAGATGATATAGACTTACTATCATCAATAGATATTACCGATGATGAAATAGATGATTTAGAAATTAACGTGGATTTATCTGATATGGATTTGGAAGATGATGAGCTTCCTGCAGATCTGGATATTGCGGAATTAGACGAAGATGATTATGATGTTGATATCCAAGATATCCCAAAAATTCCTAAACCTAAAAAGAAAAAGACTAATAAAAAGAAACCACAAAAAAAATCCAATAAAAATGATGATAAACATATCAATGATATCGAACCATTAGATGATGAAAATGAAGATAATTTGGAAGATATCGATTCAATGGATATAGCTGACATCGAACCTATTAGTGATGATGATATATCAGACATTGAACCTCTGGAAGATTATACATCCGATGATGATATTGAACCAATAGAGGATGATAGCACTAATAATGATATCAAACCTATTGATGACTCATCTGATGTTGAAATTGAACCTATTGATGTTGCGACTGATTCTGATGACATTGAACCTTTGGAAGATGATACACCCGATGATGATATTGAACCAATAGAAGACGATGTCTCTGATGACGATGGTAATATCCAACCAATAGAGGATGATAGCACTAATAATGATATCAAACCTATTGATGACTCATCTGATGTTGAAATTGAACCTATTGATGATGGGACTGATTCTAATGGCATTGAACCAATAGAAGACGATGTCTCTGATGACGATGGTGATATCCAACCAATAGAGGATGATAGCACTAATAATGATATTAAACCTATTGATGATAAAACCGATTCTAATGACATTGAACCATTAGAAGATGATGCCTCCGATGACGATGGTGATATCCAACCAATAGAAGATGATACCACATCAGAAGAAGACACAACAAATGATGATTCCAGCGGTTCTGATGACTCATCTGATGCATCTGGTGATATCCAACCAATGGATGATAATGATCAGAATGATAATGAGAATCAAGACGATCAAGCCACCGATAATAATGCAAGTGGTGATATAGAACCTATGAGCGATGACCAAGATGCAAATAATGAAAATCAATCACAAAACAATGACCAAACAGATACAAATGGTGAAAATCAAAATACTCAAGATACAAATTTTAATGATAATAGCGATAATGCATCTGGTGATATCCAACCGATGAGTGATGATAATCAAAATAATGATGCTGACCAAACAGATACAAATTTTAATGGAACAGGAACAAATCCAAATAATACAGTTCAAGCTGCTCAAAATAATGAAAAGAAAAAACCTGGTTTGGAATATGATACAACTAGAAAGTACAATCTTTTCAGAGAATATATGTCACTTTACAATGCAATAGATAACTACATATCAAAACTTGATACAAATATCAAAGATGACTTAGCAGTTAATCAGCTTGTAAAAACAGCAGTTTCTAAATTAAGAGAAGTTAAGGATTTAACATACGATTATATGATGATTAAATTTGAAACCAACTCGTATATTCAGTCATTACTCTTTTATCAAAATTTAGTAGTTTCTGTTCAGTTAATATTTAAACTTCTTACCAAAACAAAGAAAATCAATAAATAATGATATCCATTATTTAAACATATAAATAATTATAGTTAATCCGAATGGATTAATTTCTGTTAATACTTGAATTACATATTCTTATTAACAGGTAATAATTACAAAAAAGTTTAATCCATTAAATTTAGAAAAGGAGTTGAAATTTTAAATGGCATTAACATTCATTTCTGAATCCGCTAAGGATTTCCAGGAGACCGCAACCGTTGGTGGTTTCGGCGCTGGTGTAAAGAACACATTTGATGACATTTTTACTGAGGCTTATAACTCTATGCTTAATAACGGTGTCGATATGATGATTGATATCAATCCTATTATTAAGAATAAGGCTAAGCTGAACGCTGTTAAGGAGGCTCTTCTGGGCGAACTTAAGACTGAGTGCGCTAATATGGATGATCCTGATGGCAGCTATGGTACACACGCTCATCTGTATGAGCAGGTTTCGCAGATGTTTGATAACTGCTGTGAGGATTTCGTCAAGGAGTCTACCAGAGTTCCTCAGCTTCTGCCTATCAAGGCTATTGATTTCCCCATTCTGATTAAGCAGCAGCTGAAGCTTGCTACTAAGGATATTATTCAGACCGAGGTTACAAAGAGCCCTATAATTAAGAAGCATATTGAGCAGACTTATATTGTTGATAACAATGATAAGACTAAGAGATGGAAGTATCCTCAGTGCTTCTTCACTGACGAATTCAAGGAAGTATATGCAGCAGGTAAGGGTCTTCCTATCAAGAACACTGTTGTCAATCTTCCTGCTGTTGACTTTGATGTAGTTGCTAATCTGACTGATGCTAATGCTGAGGGTTCAAAGACAAACGCTGCAAGAGAAGAGTTTACTATGGACCTGAAGATCATCAAGTTTGTTGTAGCAGATCCTGATGATGATACTAAGACTATTGAAGTACCTCTGAACAGACCTATGAGAATTAACCTCTCTGATAATATGTGGCTCGGTGGTAAGATTGATACCACTGTTACTGGTTCTGAAGGTACTGAACTGCACGTTGATGATATCGTTACCGGTGTTGTTGACTTTGTTACTAAGAGGACATCTGTAAACAGCCTGAAGGGTGTTGTTAAGGGTGTTGTATTTGACGGTTATCTGTCAAATGAAAAGAACGAGAGACACGTAACATTTGATTACGCTCGTGAAGAGATTGAGTGGAAGATTGAAGACGGTACCAGAGTAAACGTTCCTTATTCTCTCGAGGAGCTTGAGGACGCTAAGGCACTGATGGATATTGACCTCTATAAGAAGACATATAATAACCTCGCAGACTATATGACTCAGATGGAAGATTCAACTATTCTTTCATGGCTGGATGAGCAGTTTAATCTGTATGATGGTGTTGAGATTTCTCAGGATGATATCCTTGGTTGGGGTTCATTTATCACCAAGAGAGTATTTGACTGTGATTCTACTTCACTGACAACTGCTCTGCCTAATGAGTACATTGAGAAGATGCTCAAGTTTAAGATTGACAGACTTATCATTGATATCTGTGATAAAGCTAAGCTTGAGGATATGACCTTCGTTATCTACGGTAACCCCAGATTTATTTCTCTGCTGAATCCTGTAGTAAACTGGATTACAAGACCTGGTTCCACTGCTAACGGCGTAAAGCTTGACTATAGCTATGGTATCATGACATCTGGTGATGTTAAGGTTCAGGTAGTTTCTACTAAGAAGGTTAATGCTTCGTATGATGAAGAGAAGAAGGAATTTAGCGGTATTCGTATTATTCCTTTCCCGCTCTCTAACGAACAGTTTACATTCAAGCACTATAAGTATACGACTCATATTCTGACCGCTCAGAACTCTGCTTATCGAGCACCTGATCTGCCTGGTGGTTCAATGACTAACCTGATGGGTGTATCTAGATATACTAATGCATCTATTCAGGGTATTCAGGCACAGCTTAAGTTTGCTAATGCGGAAGATTATATTAATCTGGATTAATGCAGTTGTAAAAAATGATTTATAAGTAAAATAGAGAGTACAGTTTCTGTACTCTCTATTTTTTATCAAATTTCTATCAAAAACCAATAACCTCATGGGTACTAACGCTGCTGTTCAAGGGTATTCAGGCACAGCTTAAGTTCGCTAACGTTGAGACTTATATTGAGATATAATTGTGCGTTAATAATTTACTCCGAATTTTTATAAAAAAAATAAGCCCGACACATATCAAGTGTCGGGCTTCATCTCATTCAGACTGACATCTCTTATGCCAGTCTGGTATAAGAGATGTCATTTCGGTAACTGAGAATCCTTTTCTCTTTATTTTTGTGTATCTTCTATACACAAAAATAAATTTCTCATAATCAGGGTCTTTGAAACCTGCCCCGCAGGTTCTACCTATATCTTCTGCGAGGTCTAAAATACGCCCAGTTACCACCCCAGGCATGTCATTCTTCAGCCCTGAATAGAAAAGCCTTATCGCTACCTCTAAATTCTCATACTCAGGTGGATCTACAAATGCCTGGATAGCCATGGATAACCAGTAGCTTCTCCAGTATTTCTCTGTTTTTCTATTAGCTTTTTTTATTTGTCTTTTATTCATAATAAATCCTCCTCAGGATTATTTCGTTTTTCTGACAAGGGATAACGAAACAGACTTGACATGTCTGAAAGAACCCTTTTATTTATTTTCACTAAGATATTATATAAACAAAAAAAAACGATTTACGGGGAACGTACTAAAAAATGGAATATACAATTTCTTGAGATAAAAACAAGTATATATAAAAAAAAGAACGCTGTGTAAGATTGAATCTTACACAGCGTTCTTTTTACCAGAAGCACCACATGTAACGCGGTTGAAACCCATGCAGCGCTTCTAAACATTAGAGAAGCTCTCTGAGCTTCTCTATTCCCTTTATGAATCCTATATCAGGCACCTCCTCAAGGTTTGAAATCAGAGCGTTAATGACCGATTCAAAACTTTCTTCAGTCAGCTGATCTCCTATGGGATCAGCGATTGAATTTGCGGCTGCTAAGATAGCGCAATCAGTATTAGATTGAAGTGATAACAAATCATAATAGAAGAGGTCCATGATGATGTCGTGAGCTCTGTTTGCTCTACCAACTATATTTTTCATATTATTAGTGCCTCCTAGCACAATACTTTGTTTTTGTGACAAGAGTAAACAAAGGAACATAGAAAGTTCGAAAAACTCTTTTA
>AUXO011823864.1_pt1 | contig 77280 bp, 92 predicted proteins | sample 768731 | NCBI WGS metagenome assembly AUXO01 (sample SAMN02715735, study PRJNA202380) | gut metagenome | biome: sheep rumen | host: Ovis aries | place: New Zealand: Palmerston North
CACATAGTAAAAAATAATTAAACTCTTTCAAAGCAATTAACCCTGTTGATACTATAAGATTACTCTTATAGTAGTGATTTTATATTTTTAAGCGACTTTATAATTATTAAAATATCGTTTAAATATAATTGGTACACCGTTCCTCTCCACGTTTACGACACTATTAGGCATGTATTTTGTTATTAATTCATATACGACATCTGCTAAATCATCTCCAGGCATATAGTTACAATTTAGACATGCCGTTACTCTACTAGTTCTGGAATCTATAATGGTTATAGTAGAACTATCGTTATAATTAGCTCCTGATACGTCGACTCCTATAATAGGAGGCCATCTCATATCTATATCTTCATATACTTGGAATTGATATTGCATTGCTCTACCAAAGAACAATGTTCTTATAGGATCATGACAATATTGCTTAATTTTATCCAAGTCTTCTTTAGCGAAGGCTCCATCCTCAGTCACTATCGTCCATTCAAGAAGTACTTCTCTTCGTACCTTAGCCCAGTCTCTAGCTAATTGTACTACCATTTCCTTGAAGTAATCTTCTCCTCTTCCTAACTGTTGATATGTATATTGGACTGAGAAGAACATTGTATTGGTGTTTGATTTTCTTAATTCTTCTAACTGCTGATAGTTCAAATCGTAATAACGTTCAGCCCAAGGTAAAGAATCTGTTAGTATCTTATGAGCAAATTTACCTGAGTCAGAAATTAAGTCACCGGGTGTAGTAGTAATACAAACTCCATAAGGAGAATTAAACTTTTTAGCATTACTAGCAGCCTGTGAGTAAGCGGGCATAGCAGCTGCATATACTGTCTGATTATAAGGCATAAATGCAAACTCGTCAAAGTATAGAATAGCAACAGTAGCACCTCTTCCTAGCTTGTCTGCTTGGTCTTCTGATCTAGCTGAAGGATAGGTTACTATACTATTACCATTTACTTTATGACCTAATGCTATAACAGTATTAGGTACTTTTAGTTTTTGTCCTGTTTTAGTACTTGTTTCTGCAGACATTTGTAAATAAGATGGTAGCATATCTCTTAAGTCTTTAACGGTTTTAAGATTACCTTTAGAACCTCCGTGATCCTTATGGAAGAATCCCATAACAGTATAGGATGCTCCAAAGTTAAACGTCCATAGATATCTTACCGCGGTTGACATAGTTTTGAAATTCTGTCGAGGGAAAACTACATACATACTATAGTTTAAACTAAACAAGAAATTCATAGCTAAGTTACCACGATGCATTTGATATCTAACACCAGAGCCACTACCACCAGATACAGGAATTCTAACTACTTCTCTAATAAAATACCAGTAGTTAGCACAACACTCTCTAAATATACGAGATTTCATAGTATAATTTAAATTAACATCCCTAGGATCTACACCAGCTAAATCTCGATCGTATAATATTAGAAAGAAATTATTATTTTTTATTCCTGTAGCTTTTAAATACCTATGCATTTCTATGAAAGACGAGTTAGTAGTTTCATAGTGCATATAGACTGTCTGAGGAACAATAATTTGATGCTGAATCAAAATAAAATTCCCCCTTTCTATAAGGTGTTTATCTTAAAGTTAAAATATATCAATAATTACATCTATATAATCTTATATGTAAGGAGGATTTAATATAATGAGCTTATTTGAAAAACTTAAATCATTTTTTAGTAGAAAAGATAGTAAAGTAGAAGTAGTTAAAAATCTTAATAGTATAAAGGATAAATTAATAGATGAGATTGGAACTTATGCTTTAGATAATATTAATAACTCTCATAATCCAGTTATGATGGAAACAGATATCGATGGAAAGTTTTGGGTATATCCTAATCCAGATGATTATTACTATGATATAGCATATCGTTTATATAATGAAAATTACAATACTAATGTATCAAATAAAGATAAAGAAGTAATCCGTACTTATATAGACGAATTATGCCATTGTGAATTAGCTTATGCTTTAGGTGTAAGATATCAACAGGAATATAGTGATTGGGAGGATGAATATTATAAAGACGCCGATGATATAGAGGAGGAAATGTGGAATTTTGAAGTTAAAGGAGAGTTAAAGTATAAAGGATTTATAGAAAGAGCCGCTGAAAATGCTGCTAATATAAATACTCCTGTAGACTTAAATATTACTCCTAATCTTGAAGTAAAAGAAATAGAACTACATCCTTATATAGAGCACGATGAAGACCCAAATGAAATCGTAAGTCTAGAAGATGGATCTATAGAATTGGTAGAGACATCTGAAGTGGAGAGTCCTGACATTTAAATAATAAATAAAGGAGGTATTATATGGCTGATATTTTAACAGGTAATGAATTAGCTAGATTTGTTATATCTAAAATCAAGACACCATATGTCTATGGTGCTAAAGGAGCTAATGGAATATTTACTAGTAACCATTTAGTATTTCTAAAGAAAAATTATCCTAGCGTATTCACTCAAACTTATCTAAATAAAATAAAAAGATTAGATGTAGTTGATAAGAAAGTTTGTACTGATTGTAGTGGACTTATTAGCTGGTATACAGGTAAAGTATATGGATCTTCTCAGTTATATTCCAAAGCTTATACTAGATTAAGTATGAACGATTTAGATAAGTTCGCAGTCGGAACAGTATTATGGAAATCAGGACATGTTGGAGTATATGTAGGTAAGAATAAGAATGGTCAACATGTATGTGTTGAAGCTAAAGGAATAGATTATGGTACTATAGCTGATATAGTTAATCCTAAGAGATGGACTAACGGTCTTACTTTTGATTGGATGAGTTACGATATACAGGAAAATATTAAAAATAAGACTTGGAAAGAGAAGAATCCTTACGGAGAACTTCCTAAGTCAAATTTACTTAAAAAAGGTGCTAAAGGTAACGATGTTAAGTGGTTACAGTGGGAATTAATAGAGGCTGGTTATGGAGTACCTTTTAAATATAATGGTAGAATATATAAGAAGATTGTTATAGATGGAGACTTTGGTCCTATTACAGAGGCAGCTGTTAAATTATTCCAAAGATCCTGTAAGATTTTAGAAGATGGAGAATGTGGTCCTATAACTATAGCTAAGTTAGTAGCAAATTAATGAGGAGGTGTTATTATGAGTATCGGTACAATAGGTAGTATTATTCTTTTAGCATTTATTATCGGATATTTTGGGTATAAATACTATAGAGGAATTAAAAATGCTGAAAATAATAAAGAGCTTAAAGACTTCTTTAATTCTATTAGAGAAGCTGTAGAATCTGCTATGATTGACTATTTGGAGAATATCGATATCCAGAATATTATCAATATCAATAATATGCAGAAAGAAGTTCTAAATGATATGTATGACACAGTATGGAATATCTGTGTAAATAAGTTGGCAGATATGCAGGATGAAACTACGGCTAAAATAATTAAACTTACTCTTACCAGAAAGAATGTAGAAGCATTCATAGAAGAAATCTATAAGAATTCTATACCAGTTCAGGAAGAGGTTACAGCTAAGTATAACGATAAGGTAGTTATGTGTTGTACTAAGAAATTAGAATAAATAATACTCCGGAAGGATTAATTTCCTTCCGGATATTTATTTAACAATTAATTGTAAACTTTTATTTTTAGCAGGACAATATAATATATACAATAAAATAATGAGGGAGGGGATATCATTATTAATAGTAAAAATAAAGGTGCAAGGTTTGAACGAGAAATTGCATCAAGACTAAAAGAATATGGTTTTGAAGCTCGTAGAACTGCTCAGTACTGTGGCAATACAGGAGATGCATCTGATGTAGTAGGATTACCTGGTATTCATATCGAGTGTAAGTTCTCAAAGCAATTTAGAATATATGATTATATGAATCAGGCAATTCGAGATAGTTCTAAAAGCGATAATAAACCAGCAGTATTTTTTCGTACTAATAATAAAGAAACATTAGTATGTATGCGCCTAGATGATTGGATGGATTTATATAAGGCGTGGAACAGAGAGAATTTTTAAAGTAATAAAATGATTGAGTAATTCCTATATTTTATTATCCTACCACCACTATGGGTGATAAAATAAAAGTCGGGTAATAATTTAAAGGAGGAAAAGTTAAATTGTCGGAGAATATTAATCTAATTAACGATCTATTTACTATTAAGAAACTTTTTACGGAAGGATATTTTAACTATAGATTCAGTAGCTTGTTTATATCTACTATAGATAATATGGTTAAAATGGCAATTCCAAATGCTGAGAAAATTGAATATAATGATATGAATAAATATATAGAAGTAGTAGCACATCCAGGAACAGAAAAGCCGTTAGTAATTTACATGGAGGAAATTCTTACAGCTTTTGTATCATTTTGTTATAATGATAAAACAATGAGAGAAATTCTTATGAGTGTTGATTTATTAGATTTCAAGACATTCGATATTACTATGAGATCTATATATGAAAGTAGAGCTTATGGTATTAAAGGATTATCAGATTCATATGTTGCAAGCAATCTATTTAACGTAGTTTGTCTTGGAGAAGATATAGTGAGGATTAACTTAACATGACAGTTAAAACAATGTATTGTGACAGATGTAAAAAAGAAATCGATATGAATGAGTGGCGTTCAATATCATACAAACTATACACTTTTAAAGACGAGAGAATAGATCTATGTCAAGATTGCCATAATGAGTTGGTTAAATGGTTTAATAAGGAAGATGAACAGTAAATATTTACACCTAAATTCACATTTATATACTCAAATATGGAATAATTTTAGGAGGGAAAGATAATTATGGCATTACAAACTCAGCGAAACAATGGAGTAAGGAAGTTTGATTCAACTTATTACTCAAGAACTAACTTCATTAACTACAAAGAGAATATGAGAGTTAACGTTACATATTCATCTGGTATGATTAAACTTACTATTGCTACTGCTCAAGGAACCAGTGACAATGGTATGAGTAATTGGGAAGATCAGATCACTGTAAGTATTACTGGTACTAAGGCTCATCTTCTTCTCAATGCTCTTGCAGAGTATGAGAAGGCTATTGAAGAAAATACTATTACTCTTTCTCAGTCATGGGGTATTGTAACAGGTATGTCTGATATTCAGACTATTCTCATGTTCCATCTTAATAAAGTTAATAGCACTAAGGCATTTAGTATCTGCTCTATCGATGCAGCTGGTACTGTACTGAAGAGATTTACATATAACTTCCCAGACGATCAGGATTTCCATATCGACTGGTCAAACTTTGATACTATGAAGAATGATAAAGTTTATGATTCAGATCTCCAGTATAAAATGCTTAAGGAAACTATTGCAGAGTTTGCTCGTACATCTAATGGTGCTGCTGGTTATACAACTGTAGATCTTGCTAGATATGATATTAATGCTATTAGAAATAATATCACAGCAATTGGTGAAAATCTTGGAGTAATTCAGCCTAGACAGAATAACTTCAATAGAAACACTAGCGGTGGTTATTTTAATAACAATAATAATCAGAATACAGCTAATCATACTAGCGGTAACTCACAGCACAAGTCTTTGGATGAGATTCAGAGTGAATTTGATATTGACGATGAGGATTAATTTATGCCTAGTAGTACAACTACAATAAAGTATAATGAAGGTCATACTTTAAACGTAATGGTACCACTTATTTCTTTTAATTGTTTATTTGACATCGAGGTAGGGCTTATAAAATTAATTAATAAAAACTTCAACGATCCAAGAGTATTCGATGCGAATACTCTTGATTCGCTCGATAGTAACATAAAAGTTACTAGGTTTGTGTTTAATTCTACTAGTGATAATATTCTATTAGATATTCTTAGAGATAAGGATATAGAAATAGCCAATGAATATTATAGACAGTTTATAGAACAGGAGTATGATAATATACTTATTAATTCAGTCTATACTGATCTAATAGGATTATTAGATACTATGGAGTCTCAACCTGATGTAAAAGCTTCTGTATTCTGTATAAATAAGCAAGAAGTAGATTTTATACACAAATATCTTAGTCCAGATATACAAGCAGTTACTATAGAAGATATGAGAGAGCATTTTGATATTTATAAACAATTTTATTTTAGAAGTATTATAAATGATCCTTATCTCAATACTATATATAAAGGTATTAGTAAAAGCTTTGTATACTTATTGGATTACAGAAGAAACTTTGATAATGAAGGTAAGCTCAAGAACACAGATATCATAACAACAATGGAAAAGAATTTAGTATCATTCGGAGTTATTAATGCCTTCGCTCATAATTTAAATAATCAAGGAGATAACAAAACATGATTAAGATCGAAACTAAAAATAATCCAGTGAAGGTTAACGAGATTGTAGAATCTATATTTGACCCTGCTGTATACTATGAAGAGATAGATTATAAAGTAGATGAACAGATAAATTCTATTAAAGAGAAGGCTATGACTAATATCGTTCCTAAGCGTAAGCTCAGGAAAGTTCAACTTGATACTCTTAATACTCTTAAAGATATTATCTCTAATACTTATGGTCCTATGTCTTCTTATACTAATATCATTTCTGGAGAAGATTTAGATAACGAGAAGTCAGAGTATTCTAAAGATGGACTTAAGGTTCTTAAGAATATTAAGTTCTCTAAGCCTATTGAAATGAGTATTGAGACCGAGATTGAGCAGATTGCTAGATATGTAGAGAAGAAGGTAGGAGACGGTACTACTTCAGCTGTTATTCTCTCTGACCTTATCTTTAATGGTTTAGTTAGATTAGAGGAAGATTATAAGATTCCACCTAGAAGAATTATTAAAATCTTCCAAGATGTAGTAGATGAACTTAAGGAAATAATTCTCGAGCAGGCTAGAGATATTACCCTAGAAGATGTCTACAATATTGCTATGATATCTACCAATGGTAATGAAGAGATGTCAAGAAATATCGAAGAAGTCTATAAGAGATTCGGATTCGATGTGAAGATCGATGTTGGCACTTCTAATGATACCAATACTAAGATTAAGGAATATGATGGACTTACTATCGATGAAGGATATTCAGATGTAGCTTATGTAAACACATTAGCTAATGGATCTGCTACTATTGACAAGCCTAGAATTTATGGATTTGACGATCCTATCGATACACCAGAGATGATTAGTTTCCTTGAAGCTATCATTGCTAATAATATCTGGAATAGATTAGCGGATGGAGAGGAAGCTATTCCTACAGTTATCTTAGCTCCAATGATTTCTATAGATGCTTCAGGTCTTCTTAAGAGACTTATCAGTAAACTGTATGAATATAATACAGCTCATATGGAGTCACAGAAACCACCTATTCTTATTATCTCTAATCTCTCAGGCACTCAGGTTACTATTTATAAGGATATTCTCCATCTATGTGGCGGTAAGACTATTCAGAAGTATATTAATCCTGAAGTACAAAAGAAAGATCAGGAGTCAGGAGATGCTCCTACTGTCGAGAACATATCTGAGTTCTATGGTACTTGTGAGAGAGTTGTGGCTGATTCTGAGTGTACTAGATTTTATAATCCTATCGCACTTACAGATCCAGAGAATACATCTTATACAAATCTTATAGCTATGCTTGAAGCTGAATTGAAGAAAGCTGAAGCTGATAATGAGGATAGTCTTACTCGTGGTAGAATGAAGAAGAGATTAGCTGCTCTTAAGTCTGATCTTGTAGAACTTCTTGTAGGTGGTATTACATTTACTGATAGGGATTCTACTAAGGATTTGGTAGAAGATGCTGTAAAGAATATTGCTTCTGCTTCTATTACCGGAGTAGGTAGAGCTGCTAACTATGAAGCTTTGTCAGCTATAGTACAGTTACTCGATAATGATTCTTATGCTGACCCTACATCTGATCACGATATTATTAGAAATCTTATTATCAGAGTAATTTTTAAAGCTTATGTACAGGCAGCTGCTATTCTCTATGGTACAGTTGTTGGGGAAAAGAATGCTATAGACGTTTCACTTCAATCTATCAATAATGGTTATCCTTACGATGTAATTGAGTTATTTGATAAGTTTGGTAAGTGTGATTTTAGTGAAATTAAAGGTTCAGATAAAGTATGTTGTTCTATCTTTACTGATATAGAGATTCTCAATGCTATCTCAAGAATAGTTACACTTATGGTTACATCTAATCAGGCAGAGTTACAAACTCCTGGAATAAATAGATATTGATCCTCACATTAATATAATTTCGCAAATTCTTGGGGTGATTATTATATCACCCCAAGATATATACTAAACAGGAGGAGACAGTATGAATATTACATTAAACCAGTATATTGCTAATCCAACTCAAAATGAGGGACGAGTTTATTCTGCTGCTATGAGGGATACTCAGAGAATAAACTACACCAATCGATTTAATAATGTATTAATGAGAGAAGGTGGACAGCTTACTTATTATAAGTATTATGACGCTAAGAATAATACTTATTATATGCATATTAAAGTACCATCAGAACCAATTAAGAAGTTCTATTACGATGTAGTATTTAAGTTCTACGCAGATGCTAAAGTAGAAGATGCTGGTAGAGATTTAGGTAAGTATTACGTACAGTTCTTCTCAAATGATCCTAACTTTATGTTTACTTATGCCCATACTTTTAATAAATTAGGTATATTCGTAAAAGAATTAACAGATAAGATGGCTAAGAAAGCTATTAAAGATGCGGCTAAAGTTACTAACCCTAAAGACCAAGTAGGTTATATTAAATCAATATATTTTGCTTATCTCTATATGAAAGAGAGAGGTTTATTAAATACTGGTGCATGGGGTGATGCTATCAATTATTCTAAAGAAGCTCTGAGTAGAAACGTAGCCCATACAGATGAAAAGGTATCTGAGAGAATTGAATTGGGTGCCAGACTAGAAAGATCTAAACATAACGCTAGGGAAATTAAGAATCCAGAAACTACAGGTAAGACTATAGATCCTGTTTTTGGTGTAGTTAATACTAAGAAAACTAAAACCACTAATAAAGTTAAAACTACTAATACTATTAAAGGAACTAGGAAAAGCACTAAGTAAAATTTATTTCAATAATATACTATATAGGTGTATGTGTGTAGATATATTCTAAACTAATTAAAAGGAGATAACGAAACATGGAATCAAACACAGTATTTACAGATCCAAAGAAAAAGTCTCTTTATGAGCACATTGTTCTAAGCGGACGAGTTCTAAAAGTCACAATCGACGAAACAGTTGAACTTGTATCCAGCTTAGAGCAATTGAAAAATCTCGAAAGTCAGAACGGTAATTTATTTCTTGACGAGATTAACAAAATAGCACCTTTGCTTACTGATAAGATTGTTATTAAGTATCAGGAATCTAAACCTGAAGAGTCAGGTAATGCAGACAAGTTCCCTAAGATTTATTGGTCCCCTTGCTCAATAATTGACTTCCTTGCTATTTCAGGAATTAAGTTCAATCAGGTGGGAACTATGGTATTTGAGTATGATGCAAATAATGATTATAAGCTGAGTTTCCTGGGTAAGGATATAGCTAAGTCATTTGATAATATTGTAGTCACTGGTAACATTGATCAGTCCAATATTGATATACTTCAGGAAGTACTTCAGTATATTGCTGATAGATATATTACTTCTAAATTCCATATCAACGAACTTAAATATTACAATATTGCTTTCGATAATTCCGAGGGGGAAGAAAGTAATTCTATTGTATCTATCAATAGGGATTTGAAGTTAAGTCCTAGACCTCATTATAAAGATAATAAGGATACTACAGAAGACGAGAATGTTATAAAGACCTTTATTAAGATCAATAAGTAATCGTAACTGTAGACCTTATTGTTAACTTATAATGGGGGAGAATGTATGGATCAGTATAAAGTATTGAACATACCGAAAGTAGATAGTTGGAAGCCAGAACCAGAAGATATTATAGCTACTTTTGGTAAGACAATAATTATTATACCAGTAGAACAAACTTTGGGGTTACAAAACGCCGATCAACTAAATTATTTCACTATGAATTCTAAGAAGTGTTATAATAGTTTGGTAATGAAGACTCATACGACTCACTACTTCAATTACTTTGAGAAGTTTTATGATCCAGAGCACGAATTATTAGCAGTCATATGTCATATTAAATATATGATAGATACTACTAAGTCTTACGATGCTTCTAATTTCATAACAGATGAGTTATCATATATATTGACTCCCCGTATGAGACAAAAAGTCCAAGCTATGGTAGAACGGAATTACGATCTAGAGTTACAGTACAAGAATATTACAGAGAATCTTCAGTATACTGACGAGCATGCAAAAATAATGCTTTGTATTAGTATCTTCATGAACTTCTGTATACCTCTAATAACTCATTTCATTAGTTCCCGTAAAATTATAGTGGATGAGTTTATTATGCAGACTTTTGATCAGATTATGCATATATATTCTGATAAAGCAGATATCTATGCTAAGCTTCATGAGACTGCATACACAAATGTATCCAAGTCTGTGGCAAAGAATCCTATTATATGGGATAGGCAGGATATAAGAGGTAAAGATGATGTAACTCACACGTACATGAGCGTAAGAGATATTATATTGAATATTATGCCAAAGTATACCTTTGACAGATCAATTATATCCCTTGACTTTACAAGTATCCAGATGAATATAAGTAGACAGGTGTTAGATATTGAATACGAGTTCACATATATACCATTGAGCTCTTCGAAGCGCGATTAAATTTAGTCCACTATTAGTGGTGACACTTTTAGTGAATCCTCTCTAATTGCTGGGAAGCACTGATATAAATCAGGTAATCAGCAGCGAAGACTGATTCAGTTCAGTTGTGTTCAACGACTATCGAAAGACTATTTTATCTAAGATAGAATAGAATTGAGTAGAGTACCGCCAAGTGGTAGCGCATGCTTCAGTAAGTCGCTTTAAAGGGAAACGGGAGGTGTCTCTAATCTTGATTGATTAGAGATGGAGATATAGTCTAGACTATACGTATATATAAAAGGTATAGCAGTTCATAAGAGAACGGTAGTAGAGTAACGATCTACTATGACTTCACGGAAGATAACATCTCTGACTACGATAAATATGAGTCTAATATGATTAAACAATCTGAGGCTCTATATATTCAAAGTAAAGTTAATGCTCATGAAACTATGAAAAATATTGATATTACTTTTGGACCATTTGATCCATGGGAAATAGAATTTTATAAAGAAAGATTAAGGAATGATAATGGTGCTATATCCAATAAATTCCAGCGTCAGATGGTATTTAATTTGTTCTATAAATATTTTGGGGACACCGTATGTGTATATGATACCAACGATGACGACTTCATTAAGATGATGCTTACAGCTAAGAAAATCTTATTGAAGAATAATATGATTCTACTCCCATATATCATATCAGGTCATGTTGATAAGTTGATTGGTAGAAAGAGTGTCAATAAAAAAGAAATGACACAGATGGAGTCTATATCTTATTATCAAAAGGTAAGTGACAGGTATAGAAATGATAAAATCAAAAAGACGATTCTTGGTATGATTGCTACAATGATTAGTAGTGATTTTTCTATTATAGATTATAATAATAGAAATATAGATGGTAAAAAAATATCTACAATACCGGGAATTATTATGGAGGAGGGATTAATATATACACTGTTGATCTAACTCTGAAGTAAAGAAATGATAATATCTTAGATATTCTCTAAATATTAGGAGGATTATATAAGATGACACTTTTTGACTATTTATCATTACAAATCTGGGGAAAGAAATTTGATACATTAAATTTTAATATTAATATTGACGAGCCTGTCAAATCCGAAACTATATTTAATGACTCTAACTATAGAGCTAGTGGCTCTTGGTATTGGAAAGGTGATGTTGTAGGTAATAGTCCAGCCATTGTAGGTAAAGATTGTCATATCTATATTAGGACTCAATATGAGGGTAACTTTGCTAAGAAACAGAGAATTGAGTTTCATACAATGCAGTCTACAATATCTGAAAACGAAATTAGATTTATTACTAAAAAAGATAATTCTACACACACATATACTTTCAGTATAGATAATATTATACAGAAAGCTGATACATTTATTATGGATAGTACAACAGAACGTGCTGGCAAGCTAATTACCAAAAATTTTGTACATTTCTCCAGTAAAGATTTACATGGTCGTGAGTATGAAGGTTATTTAGTATTTACAGATAATGCTGTAGATAAGAAATTTAAACAATACTTGTTAAATCGTTACACACCTACGAATTCTTGAACTAGAGAGTGTATCTAGAGATATTATCATTAGGGGAGAAGGAATTATCTCTTCTCCCCATATTTTATATTTTTATAATATTTGGAGGGGAAATATTAATATGATCAAGAGAATATTTGTAGTCGATGGTAGGGAAGATGATATTAATAGTTTTATAAATGCTTTCAATAAATATAGTAATAGTAAAAGAAAATTAGCATACCCTAATAATCTTTTGAATGAAGTAGCTATGCTTTATAACTATATAGATCCTATTACGGATATAGCTGTAACTTGTTTTAATTGGGACTTTGAAAATTCGGAAGCTTCTAAAAAGTTTATTAATACTCTTGAGAATGCTAGTAGAGAGTATAATGATTTTTTACTTAAAGAAGCTATTAATATAAAGAATATATTTATTCAGGATAATAACTTAAATATTTTATTTATACATGGTGCTGGAGTTGATACTGATAGAGTTATGAGATTATTTAATGCCCCTAAAGTATTAATTACTGATCATAATAATAGTTACCCTGTTGGTATTAATACTAGATATAATATAAAGATTAAGACTGGGTATACTAAACCTGTAATGAGGGATATTTGTGAAAGGTTTGAGGCATTTGCAGATATTCCTACAGATCTTAGTGATATATTAAATTGTAGAAATCCTATAATCTTTGATATGAAACGTGAAGAGTAAATTCCTTTTAAATAATATACTATAATAATGAGAGTGATTTGAGTATACCAGAGAAAGGAAATAAGTAAATGGATATAGAACGTTTTACTAGTTATATGATTAGTCATATGTCTAATGCTCACTTCGCTTCTGGTAGATCTCAAATTAATTGTAGATGTCCAGAATGTGGAGATAGTATGAATTTACGTTCTGCTCATATGTATATTAGTGTGCCGAATGAAATTGCTCAGACTCCATCGCTATATTATTGTCATAAATGTCAGACACATGGACTTTTAACTTATAAAAAGTTTATAGACTGGAATATTTATGACTTTGATGTGGTAATGGATTTGGAGAATTATCATAAATCTATAATCTCTAATAGCAATAACGTAAAGTATTTTTCTAATAAAATCTATAACGTTATTCAATCATATACATCTTATGATAATAAGTCTCTAGAGAAGTTAGCATATTTCAATTCAAGGATAGGAACTAACTTAACCTTTAATGATTTACATAAATTAAAGGTAGTAGTTAATCTCAATGACTTACTTAGAGAGAATAATATAACTCAATTATCTAGAGACATAAATATAGTAAATCAATTAGATAAAGAGTTTATAGGATTCTTATCTATAGACAACGCTTTTATAAATATGAGAAGAACTTGCGAGGAAGGTATAGTATATAAATCTATTGATAAAAGATATATTAATTATACACTATTTGATAAATATGATAATAGCTGTAAATTCTATACTATACCAGGTATGATAAATCTAAATACTCCTGATAGAATAAAAATACATATAGCGGAAGGTCCATTTGATATATTATCTATATATTTCAATTGTAGATTAATGGAACCAGGAATATATACAAGTGTAACAGGAAATAATTATGCTACAATTATATTATATTTTCTAAAGGATCTATGTATCCCTAATGCCGAATTACATATATATCCAGATAATGATAAATTCGGTACAGATGATAGACTTAGACATATAATGAGCTTTGTACCTGATAAGACTATTCCGGTATATGTACATAGAAATACTACAGAAGGAGAAAAAGATTTTGGAGTAACTCCAGATAGATTACATGAAAATATAACAATACTAAGATATTAAAGAGGTTTAATCAATGAATGGATTTATGTCTTATAATAATTTAGACCCAGAAGAATATGGTTTAGATAATACCTACAGTATACCAAATAATACTTATAGCATAACTACTTATCATAAAGAAAAAGTAAAAGAAGAGGATAACGATTCATATACTAGAGAAGAATTAGACAAGATTTATGAAGAATCTTTACCTGGTGAACCTGGTGATATGTTTGCTAGAATATTTATGGATAAAAAGAGATCTGAGGATAAGGTTCCGACTGATCCTTCTAAGTATTTAACTTTAGTAGATGAAAATGTAAATATTAATTTACGATCTTGTGATCCAGTATGTTCTGGTAGAAGACTGTTTACTAAGAAAAGTATTATATTACATTCTAATTGTATTACCCCTCTTATAGGATGTAATGGTGCAGGAAAGTCAACTACATTTGATATGATACGACAAGCTATTGAAGAATCTAGGTATCCAGTTATTACATATGATAATTTACATGATGGTGGACATAATAGTATATCAGAACTTGCTTTTAATGAAAACTATGAATCCGTAGCCGGTTTGCTTATGTCTTCAGAGGGTGAAGCTATAGCACAGAATTTATTTCCTAAGTTAAGTATCGTAGCAGATATAATTAAGGGTAAATATACAAGAAATAGTAGATGTAATCTATTTAGAAGTACTGATAGAGTATTCTTATTATTGGATGCTGTAGACTCAGGATTATCTGTAGATAATATACACTTCGTAAAACTTAGATTAGAAGAATTAATAAATTTAGCTAAACAGAATAATAAATATCTCTATATAGTAATCTGTGCTAATAGTTTTGAATTTGCTTCTGGTCAAGACTGCTATGATGTACAAAAATCTCAGTATGTACACTTCAATCCTGAAGATTATCAGAAATATAAATCATATATTCTTAAAAGCAGAGAAAGAATAATTAAACAGTGGAATACTATGGCTAAGAATGCTAAAAAAGAAGAAGAGAAGGAGGAATAATATGGAGCACGTTGTGGGGTCAGTAAAGAATAATGTAACTTCTAGGAAGACTGTTTTACTTATTGGATCAACTAGATATATGCAGGACTTTATAGAAACTGCTTGGAAGCTTACTAAGGATGAGGGGTGTGTTGTTCTTCTTCCTAATTTTAGGCCTAATACAATGATGGCTGAGGGATTTAATATCGATGAAGAAGTATTAGAGGATATTGGATTCTGTAAGATAGATTTTGCAGATGAAATATTTGTAATTAATCCTGAGAATTATATAGGATCTTCTACTTCTAAAGAAATAGCTTATGCTAAATCTATAGGAAAACCATTAAGATATCTATGTTAGGGGGATAAAACATGTCAAGATTATCAAGAAAAGATATGAAACTCAGAAGAGAATCGCAGATCAGAGGGAAAAAGAATAAGAGACTCTGCCAGAAACTTGGTATTCAGAAAGAGATAACTGGAGTATTAGCTCAGGCTGAACATTATCAAAAAGCTGAGACTATAACTGATGCAGAATTCTCTAACCTTATTAGTGATTTTGGATTAGCTGTTACTAAAGCATTAGTTCCTAACGCTAAAGTAATTAAGAAACCAGATAGAGATCCAGTATTAAGAAGATTCAGAGTAGATAATGAGGAGGAAAACAAGTAATGGAATCATTATTTGAAGTAGGTGATATAGTCTACGTACAGGCTAAAGTTCTTACTGTAGAAGAACAGGAAGATGATGTAAGATATTCCGTCGTGACAGATATTGCTAAATTCTTCTGTACTGAAAAGGGAGATAAAATTAGAAGATCTGCTGATTCTCAGAATATGATTGAGAAATCTTTTAATCAGGGTAAAGATGCTTTCTATACTCTTATTAAAAATATTTCAGAGATGCCTGCTGAGCAATTTGAAGCTGCTTTTCCAGATATAGAAGATATACCAGATCTGTTATCAGAAATGACCTGGGATGAAATTGAAGCTGCTTATAAAGTCTGGTCAACTAGTATGAATGTAGATGTTGAAGATATAGTGGATTATGAATATAAAGGATCCGTAAATAGATATGTTGTGGTAACAGCATATGTAATTATTGATGGTAAAGCATATAACACTAAAGATCTTACAGAAGATCAGTTAAAGGATGTATCTATACTTAATACTAAGGTACTTACTCTTCTTGATCCTGTCAATAGAGTAATGCTTACAGGTATCCCAGTACATGATGTAATGTATCTTGGTAAGTCTATTCCAGTAGAAGCTTATCTTAAAGATATGGCTGACGATATGGAAGAAGCATTACATGTAGATGAAGATATTACTGGTGCTCCTGAGATAAAGGAAGTTACTAACCGAAATGATCCTAATTATGACGAATATTATGGAAATGAGGATTAATATATGGGAGAAAACAATAATGGTAAAATAGAATTGACTCTTGATACCGATTTTGCTCCTAAGTACTCCACAGAAACTCTTGGAGAAAAAGAAGAGGAGTTTAACTTCTTAATAGTTAAGTATGTAGCTGGGGAAGATATTAGTATATCATTAGTAAAAGAAGATCAGGAAAACATCAATAGAATAGATAAACTTATGGACGACGGTTTCCCTGTATATGTATTAGGCAGAGGTACAGCTAAGCATACTAATATAGCCGAGCTTATGTATGGTCTTAATCATCCTACTAGGGTATTATATAGATCAGCAGTTAATGATATATCTTCAGCATTTACAGAAGGAGACGATTTACTTAGAAAATCTCTTAAAGAATCTATGGAGGAGATATAATCTATGTCAGAAATACTTTATCATAAATTTGGAGATTTAGTTGAAGATAAATCTATAGATGTATTCTGCCACCAAACAAATTGTTTTGGAAAAATGGGTGCTGGTATAGCTTATCAAATAGCTAATAAATATCCGGATGCTGCTAGGAGAGATAAAGAATATTATAATGAGCAGATAAAGAAGTATGGCACTAATGTAAATATGGTTGGTACTATACTTCCTGTTATATTACCAGATAAGAGAATCTGTATTAATATGTATGCTCAATATGCTCCTGGTAGAGCAGTAGTTAAGACAGAGTTAGATTCAGATATATATTCAAATAATAATTATGAGAATATTGATTCTAGAGAATTAAGAGAAGATTATTTTAAATCTACCTTAGAATGTCTTACTACATATTTAAATGATCCTATATGCGTTGAAAGACTTAAAACTGTAGGATTTCCTAAATATATTGGTTGCGGTATTGCTGGTGGTATATGGAATAATTATTGGAATATGATTACTGAATTTGCTAAGACAGTATCACAAGATGTATATTTAGTAGAACTAGAAAAATAAAAGTAAATGGGGGTGTTGTATGATACTGAGTTATGATAGTTTAATTAAGTTGAGAGATATAGGTTATGGAGTAATAGATGCACCTATTACTGCTTATCAGGCTGCTTCTATAGATGTAACCCTCAGTGATAGTTTTAAAAAACCAGTAAGGAAAGACGGGAGTGCTTTTATTATAATCGGTGATGGTAATATAGAATATCAAGACCTTGATTATACTACTAAAAACGATACTCCTGGAGTTAAGTATTTCCGAATAAATGCTCATGAGTTTGTACTGGCTTCTACAAAAGAAACTATTAAACTAAATGAATGGATAGCAGCTCATATCGAAGGAAGATCTTCAATAGGTAGATCAGGTTTATTTATACAAAATGCTAGTTGGATTAATCCTGGTTTTGAAGGACAGATAACTCTAGAGATATTTAATGCTAACGATTTTCCTATCTATATCTATTCAGGTATGAGAATAGGTCAAATTATTATTGAGGCACTCGATACTAATACTAATAAACCTTACTCAGGTAAATACTTAGGTCAAAAAGACGCAACACCACCTATAAATGAAGATTATAAAGACAATAATATTAATTTTTGGAATAATCATCGTCCTATAGACGATTAAAGGAGGAGAAATAATTATGGACTTAAATATTAATGTAAAATATCTTGACCCAGAAATGCCTAAGATCAAAATAATCGATAAAGGAGATTGGATCGATCTGGTAAATGTAGAGGATGTTCGTATATATCAGCACGAGCATGCATATATAAAGCTCGGAGTTATTATACAGCTTCCAGAAGGTTATGAAGCTTTATTACTTCCTAGATCTTCTACATTTAAAAAATATGGTATACTGGTAGCTAATTCTATGGGAGTTATTGATAATTCTTATAGGGGTCCAAAAGATGAATGGATGCTTTCAGCTTTCAATCCTAATAATAGTGAGGTTACTATTCCTAAGTATACTAGAATTGCTCAGTTCCGTGTAATCGAGAATCAGCCTAAGATCACAATTACAGAAATAGATGAGATCACTGACGATTCTAGAGGGGGATTCGGATCAACAGGAAATTAAAATATGAAGTATTCCGGTGACTATACAATTAGTATTAAGAAAACGACATATGCCGAAGATGAGGAGAAGAAGCTTAAAGACATACATTATGTAACAGCTAGAGAACAGGTATATTATGGAGTAAAAAATCTAATTACAAATAATTATGAATTAATAACTCCCCAAGAATTTACTGATTGTATAACTGATATTACATGTGTTGTTTATCGAGCTAACATAGGAGATATATTGACCTTTACAATAAAAGATCATAAATTAATAGTTAAAATTATATAATAGAGAGGGTGTGAATTTCACACCCTTTTTATTTTTAACGTCTTTCACATTTAAATAAATATCAAGAAAGGAGGTTAAATCCTTTGGCTGGAAGATTCATTACTACTACATATACCAATACGATTAATGGAGTTACTGATTATAGTAGTGCCACACTTAATAATGATTTTTATTTTCTTAATAATCAAGGTAGAGGAACTAAAGTAACTTTCTTTAATATAAATAAACAACAATCTACATTGGATCCTGGATCTAAATTGATTCAGTCAGAGTTAGGAGAGAATACTCCACTTAGATTCGATAAAATTAATAATCTTTTTATCTATAACTTTAATAGAAATGAGATTAATTTTAATAATGACGAATTTGGATTAGAGTCAGCTCCTATTACTGGAGAGTCTTATATTCTTCCTAATATAATAGAACCTATAGATGGAAGTTTCTTTATAGTAGACCATGCTCATAATAAATTCTTATATAAGGTTACAGATGTAGATCGGGATACCTTATCCAATGGTCATAATGTATGGAAGATTACTTGGGTTCTTGATAGAATTACAGATAAAGACATTCTAAAGAATGTTGTAGGTGAATATGAATATATAGATGCTGTTAGTGGAAATAACATTAAGCCTATTGTAGAAGAGACTAAATATAAGAAAGCTATAACTATAGAAAATATTCTTGAGTCTCTTTGTAATTATTTCAAGGATTTGTTCTATAATGAATATACTCAGACTTTTGGATATAAATGGTATAATGAGTATAATATGTATGATCCATATGTAATTGAATTTATTATAAAACATAAGTTGTTACATGGAGCTACCGAGTATATGCATGTACAGCATATGTGTTCTCTACCAGCTACATTCGGTATAGAGTATACTAAATCTATATACCATGTATTTGAAAAGAGAGATAAGAAATTACTATTAGGTTGTGATAGAACAGCTCAGGCAGATCTTATTACAGACGCTGCTAGTATATTTGCCACTAGATATGAGAATTACTTCTGTCTTAACTACGATGTAGTTAACGAAGCTAATGGTCCATTTAATCCTAGAGGTATTATTCCAATTATGAGGGATGAATTAGTAGATGATATTGTGAATAATATCTACTATAGACCAGATGATCATGATAATGCTTATAGAAATATATTTGTTAAATTCTTTAACAGAAATGAGATTGTCGATATCGACTTAGATAATCTTAGCTATATCAAATATTCTAAATCTAATGAATGTTTCTATGAGCTTATCTTCTTGATCTATATATTACAAGTAACTGAAAAAGAGCTATTGTCGTAACATTAGAATAATTATGCTCAATAATCATATTATTTAAGGAGGATTTAACCAAATGAGTGGATACGATATGAAATTCGCTGATGCTATAATTAGAGATACAGAGCTTGATAATATTATTGATGCTGACGATGAGGATGCTATCATCGATCAGATTGAGAAACATACAGTTGACGAGGCAGCTGATCCTTTTATTAAGGACGTTGTAAAGAATGATAGTATTGAAAATGGCGCAGCAGGTCTTGGTGACGATATTGGAACTAAGCATGCTTCTAAAGGCGCAGAGGCTCCTAAGGATGACTCTTCAGATGCTCCTATAATTAAGCAGGAAAGATCTGACACAGGTAAGTCTCCTATTATCGACAACGCTCCAAGAACTCAGACTAACGCAGAAGCTGACGAGAGAAAACTTAATGACGAGATTGAGAAGGTTGCTAATAAGGTAGATAAAATGGAGATCGAAAAAGAGAATTATTTTGATAATTTTGATTATGCACAGAATGCTCTTCTTGACGAAGCAGAGGAAGATATCGCAGCAGCTCAGGCTATGTCAGATGAACTTAATACATTATCAGCTCCTTCAGCAGAAGAGATTGCTGACGATGTAGATGCAGCTACAGGACTTGATACCCCTATTCCTACATCACCTAATGATATCCCTATTGGAGATTGTGGTAATAAGGATTCAGTTCTTTCGGTTGGTGAAGGTAAGCTTGAAGATCTTGTAGTTGGTGATCATGCTGATTCTTCTATTAAGGATGGTGGTATGGTTAAAGATTTCAAGAATGCTGGGGAGAATGGTGAGTCCACAGTTAAAGATGGTCAGGATCTCGCAGTAGGTGATCATGCTGATTCTACAGTAGCAGATGAGAAGAAGGTTACTGACTTCATGAATAATACAGAAGATCATGAAGTTACTACAGACGATTCCTTCAAGGAGGAAGCATCAGTTTCTTCTTCTGAGGATCTTGTAGACGAACTCGAGGATGAGGATATTGAGGAAGTTGAAGATGAGACAGAAGTAGATAAAGATGCTGATCGTATTGCTAAAGATCTTGCCGACGATGAAGATGAAGAGGACGATCTTCTTGATCAGTTGCTTGATTAATATGTTTATAAGAGAACTATGTTATAGTAAACATAGTTCTCTTAATTTATATTATAATAAAGGAGAAATATAGAATGATAACAGAAAGATTTTTATATGAAATTCACCCACATCGACCTATCAAAAATCTTATTCCTGGTAGAGCTATCATTAAGCCTTGCTCAATGAAACTTACTAAGGAAGAAGTACTTACTTGTATGCAATCAGGCCCTGTTTTTAGGGCATTTCCTGGGAAAGATCTAATTCGCGTAACTGGCTCTAATCTCGATCAATTACACACAGACAAATTCGTAGGAGAAAAAATTTCGACTTCAGAGGCTAATCATACGCCAAAGGCTGAAAATGTTACGAGAGCGCAAGACCCCTCACCGGAAGAGCCCAAAACAGAGGCTCCTAGAGAGGAAGTTGTAGAAGAAAAACAGGTACATGTCGAAACAACAGAAACAGAAAATGAAGATGGAACTTATACATATGACACTGTTTTTGTAGAAGCTCCTAAAGAAGAAACTACTGTTGAGCAAGCTATTACAGTAGCTGCTCCTAATGATGGACTTGTTATTGAAGATGCTCCAGCAGAAACTGAGGAATCTACAGAAGAAATTGAAGCTACTGAAGATGAGGAAGAAGAAGTTTTAGAAGAAACAGAAGATGAAGTAGAAGAAACTACTGAGGGTTCTGTAATCCAGAATAATACTCCTCATGTAAATATTCATAGTAGTAAGAAGTATTATAATAATAAGAAGAGGCATTAATAATATTCCCAGTAGTCTTATAGACTACTGGGGTATTTTGTCTATATTGATGGAAAAGTATATATTTTCAATAATATATTATATATGTAATAAAGAGCAAAAGAAATTATCTTGCTCTTATTTTTCCGAAGATACCAAATAAGATTAGACGAGTTCACGCGTCTTTAAATAAAGAGTGAGAAAGGAACCATTATGAAGAGAATGGACGAAGTTAGAGATGAAGTTACTACTAAGGTAGTAGACAAAGTAGCTGAGGAGATCTCCAATATTATTATCCGCAAGATTAAGGAAGTTGGATCTATTAATATGGAAGACTGCACTTTTTCATTAAGCTTCAAGAGCCTCAGCATTAGCATTGACTCCGACGACACCAGAAGAGAAGATCAGTAAGGAGGTGTTATTATGTTGAGCAATGCAGAATTCCTACATCAGTGGGAAGTTCAAAAAGCTAGGATCACTATGGGTGATCCTGAGTTCTTTGGAGTTACTAAAGAACAGGCTAAAAGATATAAGAAGCTTTTAGCTGAAGAAGAATCTAACCTATATCATCCTGGTGAAGATGAAGGGAATGATACAGGTGAAGATAATGTAGTTGCTGAGTGTGATTTTGTAGTGATCGATCCTATGAAATTACCGGATTCATTAAAGGAGGTATAACTCTATGAATTTTAACTTAGGCGATATTCTTAATGCAGCAGCAAAGAGAATGGATATCAGTAACGAGGCTTCTCGTATGGTAGACGAGAGTCGTAAGTCCCCTGCAACCAGAGCACATGAGAACAATGATAGAGTTCTCGATGAGCTTGAAAAGAAGGGAATTAATACCTCTAATGTAAGAGGTAGAATCTAAAACTGAATATTGTGTCGAGTTCCTGCGACGTTAAATAAAGACGGAGAATGTAACATAAACACTTTCTAATAATAGAAGGAGGTCACATCATGGCTGGAAGAAAGAAAGTAGCAGTAGAAGTAGTAGAAGAGCCTAAGAAGAAAGCAGGAAGAAAGCCTGCAACTAAGAAGGCTGTAAAAGAGGAGATTATTGATACTGAAGCTAAGATTGAAGATATAGCTGAAGAGATCAGTGAAGATCCTGAAGAAGCAGTTGTAACAGATATTGACAAGTCTATTAGAGATAAGAAGATCGATAGATTTGTCAGGAAATATTCTGTCCTTGGTATCGAAAGAGAAGTTATTGAAGAGAAATACGATGCAGTTATTGATCTTTTCTCTGATATGGTTCCAGACGATTTCAAGGAATATCTTCCAGATATTATATTTGCAGCTGCAGATAAGGCAGTAGTAGCTGGCTTGCATTTCTATACAAGATCTCTCAAGGACAGGAAGAAGAGAAATACTGAATTGTCAGATGACGAGAGAATTGAGGTTCTTAAACAGACAACTCAGAGTAGAATCGATAAGCGTAAAGAGCGTGAAAAGAAATACGAAGAGCGTCTTAAAGCCAGACAGGAGAGATTGATAGCTAAGATTAAAGGCAAAGAAGTAGAAGAAGCAGTTGTATAATTTTAGCTATTAGTAACTATTAATCTATAATATTCTATTAGGAGGGATATTATTTATGAAGTACATGATCAATTATTACGGTCCAGAAGACGATGACGATAACAACGACGACAATCAGACTTTTGGCGTAGAATTCTGAGGAGGAATTAATCATGGATATTTACAATTATGCAGAATCAATTGACTACATGGCAGATTATTACGATATGCATACTGGATACATTTATGGTATTCAGGAATATGGTAGAGCAAAGAAATTTGGTTTACCTACTCCTGCAGAAATACAATTTGGATCCGATGGTATTATCGTATATGAAAACAGTAGACCGATTGGTATAGCAAAAAAGAAGGTGGAGGATTAATTCCTCCTCCTTCTAATAATAAATATTCCATGATTAAAATATGACGATAACTAAATAACATGCGTCGAGATTCCCGCGACGTAAAATAAAGAGGAGATACAAAGGAATATAATTATATAATAATACGATCTAAAATCACGGGGCTCAGCTCAAAACAAAAAAGATCCCTGCTGTTCACAAAAACACCAGATTATAACAGACCTGGGTGCTGGTTCCAGGAGCTGAGTATGATAGTGCTCTATCAATTACAAAATAATACGGGAAGGTTAAATACCTTCCCGTTTTTATTTTTACATTGACATCCTAAGATTAATACTATCACTATCTATAGATTTATCAACCGATATATTTTTTCTATATGGTCGAAATAGTTGAGTAGTTCCAACTACCGAATCTATATAAGCAATATTTCTCTTTGTTGTCTTGATTGTAAATGATATTGAATTTAATGAGTTGTTTGAAACCATAACTTTGCTATCTTCCGGTACCAAAGTATATAACAAAAATGATTGATCTAGATAATTAATAAACAAGTCTGATGTTGTTATATTATTTGGATCTATGGAATGAATAAAACTAATTAAATCCATAAGATTATCTCCTTTATAAGATAGACTCACCGGTAGCATCTTCCATAGCATCAGCAATGGCTTTTCCTTCCAGTTCTTTAGCAGCAGGACTATTTTTATCTTCAGCGGCTTTTTGGATCTTTTGTAGCCCTCTAATAAAGAACGTATGAAAGTATCGATTTGGTAAATCTTTCATCTCTCCTATTGTGGTTCTCCTAGCTTCATCGACTGCTACTGTCAACTTACTTATGTAGTTGCTAAAACTGCCAGTCGACTGCGCAAAAAAACCAAGCTAAGAGCTGTATAGTTTTCATCTGCTGGAATTACCTGACCACAATGAGGACATGTAGTTTCTGGACGCTGATATGACATCCAGTCAGTTCTCTCATTAATAGCATTAATATAAGACATAATAAGTGAATGCTGGTCTGAAGTAAGTGTATTCATAATCATAGAATACTTACGAACTCTAGATCTAGCAGTTTTAGCTGCATTATTTACATATACCTGCCATTTAATAGGAACTAAAGTTTTTCTAGCAGCATCGATCCAATATAGAGCATCAATATATGGGAAGTATCTAATAGTCTGAGCATACTTATCCATAAATTCTCCATTAAAATAGTTAGGCTCAATCAAAACTGAATTGAGTGAAGGTTCTTTAAGTCCGATAGCAAACTTATCACTGATAGGAATAATTTCTGTAGTATAGAGTCCAGATCCATTTGTAGGTTCTTCATTATACAGAGCCCAGAACTTATCTTCAGACTCTTTATTTTTAAATTTAACTAGATCCATTACAGGAATATTATTAGTAATATATGGCTTACCACAATCCGGATTCTCGCAATCTACTGGTAAGAAGTTTGCATCCGCAAATGCTGAAATATACACAAGCATAAACAAATGATCAAAATCAGCATAAGCAATAGAATTCAGCCAAGCTTCATAACTAGCAGGCTTAGGAGACACAATATGATCATAAATAATCTTAAGAGCAGATCTATTATCAGGATTTCTTCTATCAAGGAATCCTCTAAGATTCTCAAGATTAGCACCGGAGATTTCTCTCATCTCTACAGTAATGCCTGTAGCTGGAAGTGCCCATTTAGCAAAAGATGCCTGCTCCATAGTAAAGATCTCATTAGACATAGTACCTTTCTTAGCTACAGTAAAACCAGTAATATCTGTCTTAAGAGATACAGGCTTAATCTTCTCTGCGATCATATTCTTAAGGATAGTCATAGATTCGTCATTATCTGAATCTGTAACTTCTACATCATCCTCATCTCCATCTTCAGCAGGAATAGCCATATAAGCTTTAGTAATACGATCAATCTTCTTATCAATATTATCTTTCTTAGGAGCTGGCTTAGTATTGTTTTCTACACCAAGATTCTCCTTTTCAGTATACTCTTCCTCCAGCTCTTCTCCATCTTCAAGAAAATCTGGCTGCTCTGATTTAGGTTCTACAACTTCTTCTGTTTCTTCTGTAGTAGCTTCCTCTTCAGTACTCTCTTCAAGATAATCAGTATCGTCTACTTCTTCCTCTTCTTCAACTTCAGGTTCAGGTACTTCAGTTGTTACAGGGTTTCCTACAGGATGATCAATATGAATAGGATACTCTTCATCCTCAACCATATCAGGATTAGCATACTCTTGTACATTACCACGAATGATGTTATCTGCCATAGTTTCCTCTTTCTCGGTAGAATCTGTTCTCTTGATATCTACCCTCTTTAAATGTTTAGCATTAACAATGACTGTATCATTAAGTTCTTCCTCAAGATAGTCATCTTCTTTAGGGGTATTATTACCTGCTTCAGATTTAACTTCCTCAGCTTCGAATTCTTTCTCATCTTCAGCTATAGTTTTTTCTCTTTCAATTTCATTTGCTTTAGCTGCCCTCTCATTTACATATTGAGTATATTCGTTAGTTTTCTCTTTAAGATATTTATCAAAAGGGCCTCCTGATCCGAATATATCATCCTCAATACTTTCTTTAACTTTAAAATTTAATCCATTAGGAACTTCGTTCTTCTTGGGTAGTCCGGAAAGATTAGCAGTAACTCTTTTACCATTATTATCTCCCCTATTGTTTCTTAAACTATTAATATCAACCCTTGGTTTTGCCGTAAGACCTGGTTGAGCCATAGAGATTCTATCAGGAGCCGGTTCATTTCGCTCTTGTTCCTCTATCTGCTGATTAATAGATAATTTCAATCCCTCCGATGCAGTGTCATTAGCTACATCATGTAATGATAGATTTGGCATACTGAAGTTTTTACCTCCTTATAAAATATTAGACAGTATTACTCTGTATATCATCTAAAGTAATAGGTATACCTGTTTCTTTGGAATCATATACATAAATAGTGTCATTGATTGTAATATATACATTCAGTAAATGATCTCCAGTAAGTTCTATTCGAACATTTGAAGCTGGATAACAAGGCAGATAAGTTCTTAATTGATCTGATATTCTAGTACGTAATTTATCTAGAGTATTCATACCATATCTAAACTTAGTTATTCCAACCCCCATCTCTGGATGCAATGGGTCTGATCCTGGTTCTAGAAGTAACAATCTCAGGAGAAGCATACATATTGCTTGCTGATTTTTCTTTATCTCAGGTCTTTTAAAAGCGTTTATAGAAACCATATATTCTCGCTCTTTTATAGCCATTTTCATTTCCTCCTCAGATATTAATATATTGTTTTCCACTGTAAATATTTACAGATTATATAAAAGTTGAGGAGGAGAAGAAAAAAAAAAGGAGTCTAATTAGACTCCTTTTTTATTATTGATTTGGATCCCTAAACAATACTTTTATTGTCGGAGTTTCAAATAGCTTATCAAATAATCTTATATACTGATCCATGATATACTCTACAACATTGGTAAATGAATGTTTATCCTTTAGTAGTTCATAGATATAATCATGTATAAAATATATAGCTATTCTATTATTCCCAATACCTCTTGGTTCTCTAGCTTCAAACATATTAGAGAATATTGTATCTTCTGATATTATATTCTGGAGTGTATTTAAATAATCATTAGTTGAATTGGGATCTTTCTGTAAATTAATATACGCATTGAATTCCATAATATTATGGCCACAGCAAGAGTAAATTGTCTTAAGATCAGAAAATTTATCATTGATATATCTACACACTCTTACTATAGGTTCATCCATCAATATAGTTTCAGTAGGAGTTAAAAATTGTTCACAAGAAGGACATTTGAAAATCTGGTTTCCCATATTCATTCGTCCTATAGTTACAGACATAGAAGAATTAATTACAAATCTATCGGTATCCTTTTTGATAGGATTATTACATTTAGGACACATAAATACCTGCTTCTTACAGTAATGTGTAAGTATAGCAGCATATCCCATAATAATTTCATTTAAACTATATAAGGTTCTTATTCCTACAGAAGTATTATATAATTTATTAGGAATATTGATTATTATTTTACCATCTTCCTTTTTGAGACAGAGTTCACTATAAGTCTCATCCAAAGCATAGTTACAATTAGACTCAATTTTATATATCTCTTTCTTAGCAGCATTAAACTTATGATCTAGATTAATAGTAAATCCATCAAAATCTATATTACCGAAATCGACTAACTCAAATACCATCTTATCATGATAATCCTTAATAAGAGATCCAGGATCCATAGCGATTAAATTAATATTCTCTTTAGCTCCTGGCATTATATTGTAAAACTTTTCCACAAATATTTGATTGAGTGTAGAATTAAAAATTTGATCATTAATACCAGATTTTAACTCAGTCCACTCTTCTAGTACTAGTGGAACATCGCCTCCCTCTAATTCTTCCGGAATAGTAATATGGAAATTATTTGCTCTCCATTGAGAAGTCCAAAAATCACAAGCAGATATTTCATTACCCAAGTAATTAATACAATAATATGTGTAATTACCTGATCTATCTATATAAAATTTATGCATTGTATAACTTCCTCTCTCCCTATTTTATTATTTCACACCTATGTATTTCTATATTTTCCATCTGTCTTATTTCTCGCATTAATCTACAAACCTTTTGTAAATTATATCTGGTTAATGGTTTACAATTTAGAATTTGTTGCTCTATGTTTCTTATAAACAACGATTTAGCTTTTTTGAAATCGTTATTATATAACCATAACCTATTGTTTCTTATTTTTCCTTCCTCTATCGGTACTATATTAGTACTTACATTTTTTGTTTTACTTTCAGTAGTACAATATAACAGTTTTACATTACAATTCACATAATCTTCAATATTACAATCTAGATTATATACGTCAAGATCCAGTAATGCTTTATATTCATCTATCTCCCCTCTAGATCTTCTATAGCAATATACATATATTGTCTTACGTAATCGAGGTTCCCCATTCTCCTTTATACTATTAACCTCTTCTACTGTGAATAGTAATCTTTTCTTCATGCTTCTCCTTTGATGCCATTTGTTTCTTCATTGTCCTTTAATATATTTCGCATTGTCTCAGCAACAACTTTTGCTTCCTCAATTATAGCAGTTCTAGTTCTAATAATTTCCTTCTGTTTTACATATATCTTATTAGCTATTAGAATATCATTATTCTGAACAGACCACAACTTATTCGAGCGAATTTCAAATTCATCTTTAGGTAAACCTATCCGTTTTAGTTCATTATAATTAAAGAAACTAAATCTATTCTTTTCTGAATCAAAATATAAATAGCAATGTACATATACAAGAGCTCTAGATATTGTATCATGTGCATCAAATAATGGATTAACCAGTCTATGACTTGTTATATTACTAGGAGATCTATATGTAACCATATTTGCTAAACCAACATACTTTCTTATTCCATTTTCGGAAAACTTATATACAAAGACAATATCATTAAAGTTTCCGATACGATCCTTCATTAATTTATATAATTTCTCAATTTCGTCATCTGAAGCATTATCATAATATTTAGCATTGATATAGTTACACATAGTCTCTGCTTTATAAAAGAAATCTTCCATAAATTTAGATTTATCTTCTCTACTCATTTTTCTTCTTCTCATACATTATCTCCTTAATAATTTTTCTGCTCCTCCATTAACTTATTATATTCCTTTACCGCTCCTTCCAACTCTTTCTGTTTCTGATTAATATATAATTCCTTATGTTTAAGTATAATATTTAATGCTTCTGATGGATTATCTTCAGTTAGCCATAATTTATTAGAAGTAATAGTTTTTTCAAATAAAGAAACCTTATACCTCTCTTTACCATTTGCAGGGACCCACATATTTGTCTCTTTATCATATCTAGCATATAACTTTATATAATCCTGATTATAATAGCCATAATCTTTATCTATCTTTATATAATTATCTTTTTGAATTAATGTCTCGATTCCGACATATCTCAAAAGACTACCATTAAGAATAGTATAGAAATAAACAAATCCTGAGCCATTAATTAAATCAAGTTCTTCTAAAATAGAATCTTTTTCTTTACTATCGGTAGCATTAAGGTACTTACAAATTGTTTCAGTAAATTCCTTTCTGGACTCAGCTGTAGGTAGTTTAATTGATTTAGTTATTTTATTCCGCATATTATTTTACTCCCTTCCTTTACTTCATATAGGCATACATATTTATAGTATATTATTATAAAAGTTTTTACGATAATAAAAACATACTCGTATATGCCTAATAGCTAGAACATTCAAGTAATTATGGAAGGAGGTATAAAAGATGCCTACTAATAAATATTTCGCTTGTCCTTTCTGTAAAGAGCGATTCACTAGAGAAGATATGATAGTTCATATTAGTAGAAAACATGACGAAGAACTCCCTGAAGGGTTTACTCCTTTAAGAGCTGCTTTCCATGCTGTGAATCGTAAGGATTTTAATTATAGGCGTCCATGTAGAATTTGTAAGAAACCAACTGCTTGGGATGAAAACAAAGGTAGATATAATTTCCTTTGTGATAATCCTAACTGTAAAAAAGCATGGATTGAAAATATGAAGAATACTATGGGTGATAAGTATGGAGCATATAGACCAACAGCTACTGCTGAAGGTCTTGAAAAAATGTTAGCCCATAGAAAGATATCCGGAACTTATAAATTCTCTTCTGGTGGAGAAGTACCTTATACTGGATCTTATGAAAAGAAATGTCTTGAATTTATGGATAAGGTATTAGATATTAAAGTAGAAGATATAGAAGTTCCTGGTCCTGTAATTAAGTATCCTTATAGAGGGTCGGAGCATATCTATATACCTGATATCTATTATAGACCTTATAATCTTATTATTGAGGTTAAAGATGGTGGATCTAATCCTAATACACATCCAGGATATGAAGAAGTTAGAGCTAAGAAGATAGCTAAAGAAAACTACGTAATTAAACACACAGAGTATAATTATCTTAGACAGACCGATAACGATTTCTCTCAGTTATTAGGAGTATTTGCTGATCTTAAATTGCATCTCAATAACGATGATAAATCTAGAGTAATTCATGTGCATGAAACTGCTTTAGGTGAACATATGGGAATGGCTGCTATAAATCCTATGGTAGGTTTTATTCCTGGTAGAGATGTGGTTATTGCTAATAATACTAAAAGACAGACTTTTGGTATAGCTAATTCACCTAAGTTTGAAAAGATAGTTACTATTAATAATTTAGGTCAGTTAGGACTAGATACAGCAGATAACTTTGGTACTAAAGAAGACGTAAAACTCTATGTAAAGAAAGATATATACCCTAAGATAGAAAAAGATATTGAAAAGTTTATGGATAGAGAAATTACTCAGGAAGCATTCTATGAATTAATATTTGGCCATCCTATGTATACTAAGGATCAGATATTATTCGAAGATGTAATTGACTATTCCAAACTTGAGTATGATATGGAAAATTTTACCATAGAAGCTACACTTAATACTATCTTTGGAGAAGATGAAGAGTCTTTTTGTGAAGGCTTTGAAGAATTCAAGTCTACCTTTCTCAACGAAGAAGATGTAAAATATAATTATGATGCTTTCTCTAGAGGTACATCTGATGTATTGTTTATTACTGGTCCTGCAAGCTTTGGAAGAGCTGCAGATTTTTCTGGTATAGCAGAGCAGTTTGGTGCTGATATTATTCATTTGGATGACGTTCAGAAACACTATCAGTATTCTGATAAGACTCTTAAGAAAAAGCATAAACTTATATATCAGTATTTTACAGAGACAGATAAAGGTATTGAGTACAGGAAGAAGAAAAAGAAAGATATAGAAGTAAATCTATATGAGACAGTTCCTAATTTTATATTATATTTTCTTGATAATAAAGAGAAAGATAAGAGATATATAGTAGAAGGAACTCAAATTATAGATCTATTAGCAGCTAATAGATTAGATATAGATTTACTTAAAAAGTATTCTGTACTATTAAAAGGATCTAGCTATCTCCAGACTCAGATTCAGACTATGAAATCTGATATGAATAATGATTCTGAGGAAAAAGCATTCGAATTACTAAGCAATTATATAGATGCTATTACTAATGAAGTAAAGAAAATTACCCATGGTAATTTCTCTAAATCTCTTAAGAAGAAAGACGAAGATAATAGATCTGTAATGGATGTAATCAAAGATGCTTTTAGAGAATCAGTAGAAATATCTAGTCCTTCTATTAAATCACCAGAAGAGTTAATTCATTGGATGAAGAGAAATCTTCATTATAGTAATATATCAAAGATTAAAACCTGGCAGGAAGTATTAGATTCAAAATCTGGTTGCTGTCATGATTTTGTAATGTTTGAAAAACACTTCTTTGATAAGTTTACTCATACTTTAGGAACTAGATATAATACTCTATTCTGTATGGAATTTAATGAAGGCAAAGAAGGTGTTGGCGGTAGAACTCATAGCTTTATTTATTGGTGGGATACCGAAGATAAGTTTGGTAAACCATTACCTGAATCTATCCCGAAGCACTATTACTGGTTTGAAGTAGCATGGGAATCTCAACAAGGTATACGTGGTCCTTATAGTTCTATAGAAGATCTTAAAAAAGATATAGAAAAGAAGATGCTATCTGAATCTAAATGTGACTTTGTAGAGTTTGCTCCATTCAGAGGTAAACCAGGTATGTCTTTACAGGAATTAGTAGACGCATGTATGAATGAGTCTGTCAATGAAGCTTCAAATAATCTTAATGATGCTTTTAGAGAATCTACTTATATTAATGAAGGAACTCATAAAACTAATGTATTTAGAAATATCTATCATGTATCTACTGAAAATCTGGATGGAAAGATATTACATCCTAGAATTCCAAATAATAAACTTACAGAACATGATTTGGAAGAAAATAAAACTCCTAGGGTCTGTTTCTGTAAGTCTATAGATAAATGTCTTATGGCTTTATCCGATAACTTAAAAGACAAAGAGTTCTATGTGCATATACCAGCAGATGAAACTGAATATCAAGATGTATCTAAGCATCAGGTTGCAGATGCTAAGGTTACTAAAGAGAAATGGGTTTTATGTGATGTAAAGCTTATTTGCATTGGTAAGATTAAAGTTCATGAAGCTAAAGATAAAGCATATATGTACAACTTCAAAGATGTAAATAAAGAAGTAGTTAAGAAAATGGAGATGGATCCTAAAGCTTATCTTCATAAGTGGAATTGGGAATGGGTAGAAAAGTATGATAATAAATCTATCAATGAAGCTACAGATAAGATTTATTATGGTCTTACTGACGAAGAAGCTAAAAATAAATCGTTAGAATATAAAGGATCTAAAGATTTTACTCATAAAGGTATTAATACATCATTATCAGGGCTTAAAAAATTTATAACAGATAATGGTTTACAAGATACTATTACTAAATACACCATCTTAAATAAAAATGACTTTGATATAGATGATTCTGTATATCCAGACTCGAAATATGATATGATCGCAGCTAAAATGCCTTTTACTATTAATATCAATAATATTCATTCATTAAATGAAACTTGGACTGAGGAAGAAGTAGATATGACAGAAGATTATATAGAGTATACTGATTATAACTATAATCTTGATAAGTGGGGAAATGATAGTAATATTTTATATATTACAGGACTCACTGGTTCAGGGAAAACATATACAGCCAATAAGATATTTGAAGAAGGTGGTTGTGAATTAGTATCACTAGATAATATATCATTCTATTATATGAGTAGCCATAATTATCCTCATATGAAGAATAAGATTAGAGCTACTCTAACAGAACAATGTCCCGAGGCTCTAGAATTCTTAGATACCCATGATTATGCTCTACAGCAGAAGTATAGAGATACTATCTTTATACAGAAAGAATTTTGTAATTGGTTTGATAAATATAATAATTCTAATAAAAAGTATATTTTAGAAGGAGATTTATTATTCTATGTACACCCAGTTACTTGGTATACTGATAAACCAGTTATTGTAAAATTCAATGAATTTGCTGATATCTGTAGAAGAAGAGCTTCTAGAGGAATTAGAGGAAGTCATAGTTCTGAGATAGCTGAAAAAGAAGCACAGTTACAAATAAAAAATAAAGCTCTCAAAGAGCATTATGACAAGATAGCAGCAGATATTAGAATATTATCAGAAGCTACTAATAAATCTGATTCATCTTTACCTTCTGTTTCCAAACCTTGGTTTATTACTTCAGACGATGGTGTAGATAATGCTTGTGTAAGCATCAACGGTTATGATAAACCTTTTAGAGCTAGATCCTCTATGCTTATAGTTAAACTTGGAGATGATGGTAAGTGGCAAGTATTCTTATCAAAAGATAATGAAGTGAATCATGAGTATCATGCTCCGGGTGGAGGATGGAATAAAGGTGAATCTGCTGAAGATGCAGCTAAGAGAGAAGCTAAAGAAGAAGTATACATGAACGTTACTAATGTTAAGCCAGAAGGATTTCTTATTGAATATCATGACGAAGTACAACCTTGGGTTAAAGATCATGTAAAAGACTCTAAGGATTGGTGGTATGGATATTATTCTGCTATATTTGTAGGACAGTATGATTCTAAATTTACAGGTAAGGTAGAAGATATAGATAAAGATCAGATGGCTAATTCTGCTAAATGGTATAAATTTGAAGATATTAAAGAAAACCTTACTCCAAAGGAATATGTAGATGCTATAGAGAATTATATTAGAGAAGTAGATACTCCTTTAGATGAAGATGTATTCTACTGTACTGAAGATGATACTATTGATCTTACAGGCCCGGTTCCTACTATGCCTATAGATGAAATTACTGAAGAAGATCTCAAGAAAAATATGGCTCTATCTCCAGTATTTGTAGTCCTTAGTTTCAATGGTAGTGTAGTAGGTAAAGTTATTAAAGGATATGGTAAAGATTTAGGTTGGGAATACTCTCATTCTTCAATATCTCTTACACCAAGCTTAAGTACACTTTATTCATTCAATATTACTAAGTCTACAGATGAAGAAGGCCATAAGCATAAATATAATGGTTTAGCTATAGAGCACTTTAGAGACTTTAGGGATAATCCTAAATGTAAAATTAAAGTTATAGCTATTCTTGTAGACAGAGAGACTAAGAGTAAAATTAAACAAGCTATTCAATATTATATAGATAATATAGATAAAACTAAATATGCTACCAAGAGTCTTGGTAAAGCTTTATTAGGAACAGGAGCTAACGTACAGAACTATGGTAATATGACTTTATTCTGCTCCCAGTTTGTAGACTCAGTTCTTAAGCAGGCCAATATAGATATTGGAGGTAAGGGTTCTTCTATTAACGTACATCCTAGTGAATTAGGACAGTTTAAAGATAAGAATAATTATTTCACAATCTATGAAGGTAAGGCTTCTGGTTATAATGAAGATGAAGTTAATGATAAGATCATTTATATGAAGCAGACTATGACTCATAAAGAACTTAATGCTATTACAGATAAGTCTAATACTGTTAATAAAGATGATCATACTGTAGAGAATAGAGCTAAAGAATTCGTACAGCGAAAAGTGGATAAATTTAAAGCTAATCATAGTAAAAACAAAGAAACACCAGAACCTCTAGATGGTCCGCTGGCTGTGGAAGGAGGAGCAAGATAATGGATCAGTATAACGTTTTAAGTTTTACTCCTGATTTAGATGAGCTTGAACGTGATATGGATAACTGGAATATGCTAACCTATGACGAGAAAAAAGCCGCTAATGATTATTGTCTACAGCGATATAATATGACCAATGAGAATTTATATAATTATATTAAAGCAAGTATACTTAATTCTGAGGTAATAAAAAGTCCTATTCCTCAAGATACAGATTATGAAATATCTGTAAAGAAAAATCTTGAAGGAAGAGATAACAATATTACTTTATCCGAGGGAGTAATGATTGACGAGTTAGAAAATTGGAGGTATAATTCTACTTTAGGATATTTATCTGAAGGAGAAATTACTGTAGATGATACTACACCTCCAATTGGATATAATAAGTCTGGTAAAATTAATCCTAACTTCGATAAGATTGAGAAGGCTGTTGATGCAGTTAAGGATGATAATGGTGATATAGTTATTATTAACGACTTTTTAGATGACTTCCATATGGATTATACTTTAGATGATCTTCAAAAGTTCTATGATAAATACAATAATCTTAGTTATGATCATAAAATGGAATCAGATGTAGTATCTGTAAGTATTTGGGGTAGAGATGTACCCACTATGTATGCTTATATGAAAGCTAAGATAGAGAATATGATAGATCCTATTGAGAAGCCTATGGATATTGAAATATCTCCTGTAGATAAGGAACTTAATAATTTTAAACTTGATTTACTACAGAATCAGAGAGATCATGATATAGTAGCTAATCTTAGGAAGTTAGCTCAGGTTAAAAGTAATAAAGCTAATAGGACTAATTATGAGAATGCTGTATTAGAAGGATTCTTTGATAAGATTAGAGTCAATGGTAAGACATATTTACAGGGTATGCCAGAAGTTACACCATTTCTTACTTATGACGAGTATGTAAATAACCCTATAAGTTTAGATGAGAAAAAGATAAATTTTGTAGATCCTTTTACATACGTACTTAATTTTAAAGATAAAGAGCATAAGATTAAAGAAGAGCTTGAAGAAGCTTATAATAATCATGATACTAAAGCTTTATTATCTTTAGGATGGAATCCTATAATAGAGCCTTCACCAGTAAATCTTAAATATGCTAGAGAACGTCAGGCAAAATGGTTAAATGAGTATTGTGGTATAGATATATATAATCTATCAAACTTCAGTACTGAACTTGATCCAGTAGAATTATCAGAATTTGTCACTGAAGCAAATGATGTAGGAGTAATAGATTTAGCTCCTATATATTTAGTGGTAGCTCAAGGTATGATTGATCGTACTACTAATGCTAATGGTAGAGGTATTACTTACTTTAATGAAAAATGGTCAGTTCCAGGTATTGCTTTTGATCCTAAACTTAATAATATTTACTATTATTCTGCTGTAGATGATGTATCTCCAAATACTATGGAGAAAGAAAATCTTAAGAGATATAGTACTTATGTAAGAGGTGCTACCATTGCTATTATAGTATTCTTTGTTCCTAAAGCTGTTAGAGAAAAGATTAAGTCATCTGTAGAGCATTACTATACTTATCAGTCTGGTTCCAATAGAGCTTTTAAAAATTACGATGCTATAACTTTTGACAATCCTAATCTATTTAGTGATCACGTTGATTTTGTCTGTGGTCAGTTTCTTAATTCTATATTTAAGATTAGCGATATTAGTCTTAATCAAATATATACTAATACAACAGAGAAAGTATCTACAACTCCTTCTACTAATAGAGCTCATATGATTATGCTGTTCAAAGGTAAAGCTATTAATTATAGTGAATCTAAGATTAGAAATAAAACTAATGCTCTATTAGCCTTTAATGATTATATGACGCTTACATTTTTCAAAAAAGGTCTTAATTTAGAAAAAAATACTAACAACTTGAGAATTAATTTATTAGAGGATGCTTACATTACTACAAATGATTCAGAAGTAAATAAGATTCTTATAGAGATGAGATCTATCTTTAAAGCTTATAATTTTATGGATTCTGCTAATGTATGCATGTCTCTAGAAGACTATAGAAATAGAGTTAATAATATAGAAGTAGAACTATCTGAATGTGGTTACGCAGATTTACCTAAGATCGAACACTTGATTAATGAGATATATAATATCAAGAATGAATTGGCTTCTAAAACTAATATAGATGCTTCTGATGTTATTGAATCTGCAACCAATATCTATAATAAATACGTAAGTATTATAAAAGAAGGAGGACGTATATAATGAATCTGTTTACAGAAAATTATATAAAGGAATCTACAGTTGACGGCTATTCTGATATGCTGCCTCAGCTTGTTCCTTATTATACATTTGAAGAATATTGTAAACTAACTTTAAATCCTAAGAATCTTACTCCTATTGAGTATATCTTTCAGTATGAATTTGCTATGACTGATCTCGATGACGAAGGTAATCTTATTGAGTCTGATGTAGATGTACAGGAGGAACTTAATACTCTTTATGAGACTAAGGAGTGTCAGGATCTCATTGATATGGGATGGGATCCTAAGATCTCTCCTACTAAAGAGAATATGGATGTAGCAAGAGAGCGTAACTTAAACTGGTTATATGAAAATCATATCTGTAATATGATTAGTGCTTTCAATGACTCTCCAATATTCCTTAATGAGATTACAGATAGAGAAGTAGCTAGAAATAGTAATCTTGCTCCTATCTTTATTGTACAGCAGTTTGAACCGTCACCTGCAGGTATAGTTATTAAAGGTTTTGGTAAGGTAACAGGTAAAGGTTGGAAGTATAGTCATTCTGGTATCGCTCTTAACTCTAGTCTTGGCACTGTATACACTTTCCTTCTTAAGGGTATGTCATCTGAGTCTATCGTTAAATATGCTTCTAGAGATAATGATATTAGAGTACAGGCTTTGTTTATTACACCTAAAGCTCGTAATATGATTAAAAAGCAACTTGACTATTATCTCCAGAATCAGGATAAGACTAAGTATAGTTTTGCTGGTCTTGCTAAGCTTGTATTCCATATGGGTAAACAGAAGAAGTTTAGCACTCAGATGTTCTGTTCCGAATTTGTAGATGCTATTCTTAAAGGTGCTAATATTGATGTATCCGGCAAGGCATCTGAGAATGTAGCTCCTGAAGATCTTGGACTTTATACAGATAATATTAATATCTATCAGGTATTTGAAGGTAAGGCTAAAGACTACGATAAAGATAAAGTAGATGCTCAGATCGAAAAGCTTAAACAGACAGTTAAGTATGAGCAACTTAATGCTGTTAAGACTAAGAGAGAAAGAACAGAATTAAAGAACGAGAAGGACGAGGCTGCTGCTAAGAAGAAAGAAGAGTTTGATAATTCTAAGAAGGGTAAAGTAATTAATGCTGCTAAGTCTGCTGGTAAAGCTGTAGTAAGTGCTCCTGGTAAAGGAGTAAAAGCTCTTATGAATAAGTACTCAGAGTATCAGAAGTCTGCTGAGTATGACGAACCTACAGCTGAGGAGCTTAGAAAACAGTTAGCTACAGAATCTGCTGAAGAATAATTAATATGAGGTAGGGATAATTCCCTACCTCTTTTTAATTTTGGAAAAGTATATAATTTTAATTATATATTATATAGGTAATAATAGAGATAGTAATATCTATTATTAATCATAATTCTTATATTAAGACGAGTTCACGCGTCTATAAATAAAGGGTGAAGGAGGAATTATGAGTTACTATCCAACAGGATACGAGCATTCTTCTTTAGGAGTTCCAGGTACATCTTGTATCTGTGATACTTGCTGCGGAAATAATTGCAGGACTTGCAAATCCCATCCAGAATGCGGATACAATTCCTTCAAGATTTTCGATAAGGAAGATGAATATTGGGATTCAATTGATCTCAATACTAAAAACTAAATAACATGCATCCTGAGTAAGATGTAAAACTACTCAGTTACTTATTTTATCAATGTTGCCAATATAAGACGAGTTCACGCGTCTATTAAATAAAGAGTGGCTAAAGGCAACGGAGATGTTTAGGGATTAGAATATCCCGGAAAGAATATGAGGTAAATATTATGGCACTTTTAACAAATGGAAAAGCACACCCAGTAGCAGCAACAGTTGGAACTTTAGGCGGTATCGTAGCAATGCCTTTCACAGTAACAGGCACAGTAGTTTGTGGAGCAGCCGGAATGTTGGCAGCGGCAATCCCTACATTAGGATTAGGTGCAATTCCTGTGGCAGTAAATACTGTTGCTGCAGTTGCAGGAAATGCAGTATGCGCGCCTGTTGGTATAGGGTCCAAGATATATAATGCTCTTGTTCCAGAAGAAGACGCATATAAAGCACCAGATACAGTTGAGTTTATGACTAATCCTTGGTATGCTAATACAGCTTTACCACTTGTTCTTGGGGAAGCAATGTGTGGCAGACTTTAATAAGTATTAAAACTAAATAGCAACGATAATAACAATTCAAGATTAAATTTCAGAAAGATAACGAGGTAAATATTATGGCACTTTTAACAAATGGAAAAGCACATCCAGTAGCAGCAACAGTTGGAGCAGTTGGTGGAATTATAGCAATGCCTTTCGCAGTAGCAAGCACAGCAGTAGTAGGTGCATTAGGAACAGTAGCAATCACAATTCCTACATTAGGACTTGGAGCAGTTCCTGGAGCATTAATAACAGTTGGTGGTGTAGTTACAGCAGCAGTTGGAACTCCATTCTCAGTAGGAGCTAAGATTTACAACAGTATTGTTCCTGAAGAAGATGCTTACTATAGTCCTGCTGGCGAATATACTAAGGAATTAATATCCGCAACAGTTATTGAAGTTGGTAATCAGATATTTGGTTAATTCTCATTCAATAAAATAAAAAGGTAAGCTTAATTGCTTACCTTTTTATTTTTATTATATTAATAATATTTATAATAATATACTATATATATGATACAATATAATCTTATATTATGGAGGGAATAAAATATGACTGTTGGAGAAAAATATAAAGAAGTTTTTGGTGTAGGAAGTTATTTAGATCCTATGGTAGAATGTTCTTCTTCTGAAGCACCAGAATGTTTTAAGACTTGTAATGATGTAGCTCAATGTCTTACATTCTATAAATCAGAATATAAAGGACCAATACAGAGAGCTGATTAATTTTATAATTTTATACATATACTAACTTATTAATACCAAGAAATTTTGGAGGTTAATATTGTATGGGAGATGAACAAAAGTCAGTTCAGAAAGTATCCTATAAGAAGTATCTGGGTTACAAGTTTTATTTAGATAAAGGTAATAATAATTTCGACATTATTAAAGTTATTAGAGTATATGAGGATAATACTTTTAAAGTTAAATCTGTAGACAGTGATATGACTAGAAATATGAGTCTTGATACTTTGAGGAAGTATACTCCACTTGAACCTATCGGAGTTATTACTTTTAACATCTTACTTACTGAAGATAATTTTGATGTTATGGTAGCTGCTTATAAGTTATTTGATATCAAGATGGGAGACAATAATCCTTATGTTGTTTGTCGTCAGGGAGTAAGAGATTTCTTCTATGATCTCTGTTGTAAAGGAGATCCAGAAGTAGAAAATCATTTGGTAGGTGTATCAGTAAGTAGAGATACTTGTCCTGCTAATATGAATATAAATGAATTGACTGCTTGCGATATGGTAGTCGATACTAGAATGGTTCATTTCTACAGAGAAGATTCTCTAAGAGATATATTAGAATGTCTTAATCAAGGACCGTTTAATAAAATCCTTAATATAGACTTCACAGATCATGTAAAGTCAGAAGCAAAGTGTCAGCCATTTTTACTTGAGAGAAAAGAGAAGGATGGCTGGTGTAAGAATATTAAGACTCTTTTAGAGATTAATAATTTTATGGGAGATATAGATAATATGCTACAGATTACTGCTGTAGATTTTATAGTTAAAGATTATCTTATATCTTCAGAAGTAGGCTATCAGTTAAATGAATTAGCTCTTACATTTTTTGATTATGTATTTAAAGTTAATGCTGTAGATACTAGAGTTATTAAATATGATAATTCTGTAAACTTAGCTGACTTTAATAATAGTAATTATACTCTTATTAGAGATAAGAAAAATATTCTCTATATAATTGTATACTTAGTTCAGGGAGAGTATCTTGAATCCGAATTGGAAGATAGAATGAATAAACTCTCCGTATCTGACAAATTGAGATTATCTTACTATGACAAATATTCTAAAGAAATGGAAAAGACGATGGGTAAATCAGCAATTAAAGTTTCTCAGAATTTTGTTAAGTAAAAATAATTTCAATAATATACTATATAAATGATATCGATATAGAGTAATAAGAATTTATCACTTAAATGATTTATATTGTTTAGGTGATAAATTCTTGGAAATATATCGAATCAGATACTATCAATTTTTTATTTGCCTTAAAGGAGGTATAAGTTATGAGTGACGTACAGACCAACGTAAACACTGCAGAAACACAGGAAGGCGTAACAAAGGAGAAGGAGCCAGCTCACATTTTCTTCGAAGAGACTCTGGACTTTGAATCTAATGCCGATGTTAAGTACTTGTCTAGTGTAAAATTCTTGCAGAACGTGTCAGACGTAATGCATAGTGTATATGCAGATTTTGAAGGTTGTAAGCTGGTTCCGATGAAAGACGGAAACTGCTATATAATCTTCTACTTCAACCACAATGAGCATTCAGAAGCTAACGCTGGTGGAAAGATTATTGCATGTACTCCTATGGCTCCAAACGTGAATGCTAAGAATGAGACACTTCGTAGCATCAGACTTGCTGATAGCTACAGATCAAACGGTGAGAAGTATTATCTCACAGATGATGGTAAGTCAACCATCACTGATCTCTTGATTCCTGGTCAGTTTACATTTAAGGACAACGGAAGAGTAAGATGGGATAAGATTACATTTGAGGTTGCAGATCCTAATCCTCAGTATTCTTACTACAATCGCCAGATGCAGATGCTCACATCTGTACTGTATATTGATCCCAGCAGAATTGCAGCTCTTATGTATGGAGATGGAAGAACTGACGAAAACCCTACTCCTAAGTGGGAGTATGTAGTAAGATGCCATAACAGCCTTATACCTAATAGAGGAATCTATGGTGGACAGGTTTCTGGCGGTATGATGCTCAGCATCGAGAGAATCAGTGTTGAGGAAACTAACAAGCTTGCATTCGAGCTTGGCATTCAGCAGGCACCTGGTCTTGATATCATTAGATGATATTATAGATCAGAACAATAGTTGGGGAGAGGGCGTAAAGCTCTCTCCCAATTATTTTTTATTATTTTAAATTGATTATGTAAAGGAGAAAATATTATCATGGCTTTTGTAGAAAATACCCCGTTTAATGCTAGAGCTGTTACCTTTGGTACACTTAATAATATCTTCGATGAGAAAGATTCATCTTTCTTAGCAATTAGAAAAGTTCAGTGGGTTAAAGAAGGTAATGAACCTGACGAATCTAAAGCTAAATATGAGATTAGAAAATGGACTGTAAAAGATGGTAAGGAGATTCCTCTTAAGGGTTGTACTTTCCTTACAGAAGAAGGTCCACATAATCTTGCTAAAGCTTTAGTTCATGAAGGTTTTGGTAATACAAAAGAAATCTTAAGTGAACTTAAGACTAGAGAAGATTTTAAAGATGCTGTTTATCATCTTAATGACGAAGAAGACTTTGGAGAAGGTGAGTATTTTGATATGAGATCTCTTCTATTAGCTGAAGATAGTTCAGATGAAGAAGATGAGGCTGTATGAGACAGCAATATACAATATCCTTAGAGTCTATATTCATTAGGCATATGGTTAGATATGAAGCAATGGATCAGTTGATTCAATTTGCATTTCAGGGATATAATGATACAGAATTGAATATCTACATAGATATGTATTCTTTATATCATACTATGTTTTCTAGGGAATTTACTACAGAGGTAAAAGACTATACTGATTTTACAGTATTAGTGGTAGATCTATGTGCTCATTATAGGGCTTATTTCAGATATTTAGGAGTAAATACTAATATCTTTTTGGTTAGTAGTTATAATATTCCGGATAATATATTAGCTACTATTCCTAATTATAATAAGACTATGCAGGATAAGCTACATAATACAGTAGTAAAGGAAATGGTAGAAGTTAATGTAGAATTACTAAAGATACTTTGTCCATATTTACCAGATATACATTTTGTAGAGACTAAATTTGAATCTAGTGTATTGATGTATGAATTAATAAATAGAAATATTAATACACCATCTCTAATTATAACTACAGATATATATCCTACACAATTAACTACACTATTTTCCAATGTAGCATTACTATATCCACAGAAATATAGAGGTCAAGATTTAAGTGCAATAATATGCCCAAAATCGAATTTCTCGCACTCTGATGCATTTTGGCATATAATTACACATAAAACAGGCAAGAGCGCATCAGACGACATTAGGGGGTCGCTATCGACATCTAATCAGGTGCTTTTAGAGAGCATGAATTCGTTAAAATCACGTGATATTTCTCCAACTTTGATAAATATTAGCACTTCTGTAAAAATCATTTTTGGAGCAATAAATAGTCAAGATATTACTCTCACACCTGATTATTTATCTACATTACCTTCGTTTGTAAAATACTTAGATAAGCTTCCAGAAATCAAAACTAGATTCAATGCTTTAAGTGTTCCAATACAATACGAGTACTATAATCAAAGTGTAGAAAAGTTATCTCTACACTATGAGAACTTACAGGATCCTCAGGCTGTCCAAATGATTAATGAGAGATATTTCTCAAAGAATCCTTTGGATATTCTTCGTTTATGAATTATAGGCTGTGGTATTTATTATCACAGCCTAATTATTCTTAATTAAGGGGGTTATACTATATGGAAATAGCAACAAAGCGAAATAGAAATAATACACCTAAATTTGATCTAGCAAATATATCTGAATCTGAAAATCAAAGAAATAGAGAAGAGTTATCAGTTAATATTGTTGATAAGATAGTTAGTACTACAGGACCAGTATTGACTACTTCTCAATTAGCTAGTTTAAAGCAAGTATTACAATTAACTCTTTCTAAATATGATATTCAAGAGAATGTCAATACAGCGGAGTTGATAGATGCTCAGCAGGAGAATGCTAGAGTACTTAGGATGTTTATTGATGCTAAAAAAGCAGAAGGAAGGTCAGATACTACTCTATATAATTATGCTAAAGAAGTATCTAAATTATTCCTTTGTCTTAATAAAAGTTATAGATATATAACAGCTAAAGATATACGAGAGTATATGTCTTGGAGAAAAGATTCTTCGGGATTATCATCTAGAACTGTAGCTAATATAAGATTATATATGATGTCTTTCTTTAGATGGTTATGGGTAGAAGAACTTATAGCTAGAAACCCTATGGATAAAATAGGTGTTGTTAAAGTAGAACAACATATTGTAGATACTCTATCTGAAGAAGAACAGGAAATCATTAGATGTAATTGCTCTAATGAAAGAGATAGAGCAATAGTGGATCTTTTATCAGGTTCTGGTATGCGTGTATCGGAATTATGTGCTTTAAACAGATCCGATATAGATTTTGTAAATGGGGAAGTTAAAGTATTTGGTAAAGGATCTAAAGAAAGAACTTGTTTCCTTACAGGTAGATGTAAAGTACATTTAAAATGGTACTTAGCTTCTAGAGATGACGATAATCCTGCGTTATTTGTAACTCTAAATTATCCACATGATAGATTAACTAAGAGTGGTATAGAATACATACTTAGAGAAATATCTAAGAAAACAGAGATTCCTACCCTTAGATTACATCCTCATAAATTTAGATCTACACTTATTACTGATATGATCAATAGGGGTGCAGATGCTAATGTAGTAAGAGGTATAGCTGGTCATTCCAATGTAGACACAACTATAAAGAATTACTACAAAGAGAACAAAGATTTATATAAACGTGAGCACGCAAGATATATTGATTAAGTTGAGATTGAAGGGGCATATATTTATTTATGCCCCTTAAAAATAAATATTATATAGATAGGGGAGTAATATGTCAGATGTAACAAGTCCAATATATTTTATTGATTATAGTAAAATATCCGATACTTTGATGTGGTTAGATAATTTTCACATTCTAAAGTTTAATGTAACCTTACAGAAAGCTAATACTTCTAGTGGAGGTATGAGTTCATTTCATAAGGAATTTTCTTTTATGAATAAGAATACTAATACAGAAATGATTAGTATTAGTAGAGATTATTCATTTTATTATAGTATAGAAGAAGCTAAGAATAAGAATTGGAATAATAGCTTAATATTAAGACCAGGGGAAGTTGAAGTTTTAGGCATGATAATTCCTAGAAATATATATCCTTGGTATTTCTCCACTACAGAAAAACAATCAGCGTTTATGACTAAGGATGGTCAGCTAGTAGTAAAGTCAGGTCTAAAAGCTCAGATGCCGTTAAATGATAAGAGCTATTTAGAGTTTAGGCCTATAGTAATAGAATTTGAGAATTCTCATGAGCAAAAACAAGGAATTAGATTTATAATAAATAGATCCGACAATTATATAGATATGTCTATCGATAAGTTTTTAGAGTTTAATGCTTATATACTCAGAACAGATATGTTGACAGCAGCAATGACTATGTTAAATTATGTAAAGACTAGACCTTATGGTATGAATATGATAGGTTCTAGGAGTAACAATAATTATCAACAAAATAATAGTAATTATAGTAACAACTCCGGTGGTAAAAAGGGATTCTTTTAAACATTCAAATAATACTTGCTAATTATTTGATAAGGAGGATAATATGAGTAATACTGAGGATATTAAAAAAGAGATAGAAGAGTTACGAGTAAAAATAAACAGTAACCGTGTCTCAGACGACGAAAAGCAATTTTATAGGGATAAAATTAAAGAATTGTCATTACAAATTAAGAGTAATATGGGTATTGAGAAGAAAGTTGTACCTGTAGAAACTAATAGTGTTATAGCAGATAGGGTTAATCAGCCTAAGTCTAGATTCATTAATTCTTCGGCTTATAAAATTTAAAAATTAAGTGGTAGGGAATTATCCCTACCACTATATATTTTTCTTAATACTCTTTCTTTACTTTATTTTCATTAATAATAATAAGAGGATATGTCTCATTTAGATTAATATTCTTAGCAATCATATTTCTTCTATCAATAGTAGTATCTTCCATGAACATCTGATCATGTACTGGCATATTAGGAATTACCTGCATGGTCTTAAGATTCATTACTTGGAACCACTTATTATTAGTTGCTTCGTCATATACTACTACTTGTTTTACATCTGGATTATGCTCATATAACATCATGTTCTGTTCAGGTGTAAGATTAGCCAAGTAATTAGTATATCCTATATCTACAGCGTTAGGATCTCCATTAGTAGTTGCTGAAGCTCTTACTATACCAGAAGCACTATCATTAATAATAGCTCCTACAGGAGATGGTCCTAATACTCCAGGGGTTAAAGGATTATCGGACATAGGTCTGTTGCCCATAGGATTACTAATAAATGCTTGATAAAGATCCATAATAGCTTTATCATCTCCAATACCAGCAGCAGCGTCTTTTCTATCCTTTTCCCTCTTATAATCAAGATCATTAGATTTAGAGATACAGTTATTAAGTTCTCGGATGGCAGATATTTTAGCATTAAGTAAATCACTAATATTTTCAGATAAATTAGTCATTACTATATGCTTATTCTTCATAGTACGGTTAGTTCTAACATTATCAAATTCTACTTTAACTTCAGCTGCTACCATATCAATTTGCTTAAGTGTATCTTTAAGCATAAATGCTGTTTCAGCATAAGTATTAAGAGTAGATGTCTCTTCTACAGTACCATTCACTCTCACAATTCCATTAGCATTTGCTTCAGCTGGTGATTCTCTCTTCTTGCGAGGTTTCTTTACTTTCTCATATTCTCCATTGTCTACTTCGACAATGGTGGCAGGACCTCTTTCTCCATCCTTAGAAACTGAGAAATGGAATCCTCCACCAGTAATAACCGGTTCAGGTTCTACAACTTGAGGCGCTTGCATAGGCATCTGCTGTGGAATAGGCTGTATTGGGCCCATCATGTCTGGGGTCATTGGTTGATTAATAAAATCAAAAGTTGCAGGCATATTTTGCCTCCTTTCTAGGGTATATTAATATAATGTAACCCTTAGTATAGATTTACTGTATCTTTGACATTACAATAAACATCCAAAGCTTTTGAATATTATATTAGAAAGGAGTATTTAATGCTAGAAAAATTACTACGTAAATATCCTGAAGGTTCTGATATTACAGTAATGAATATGAATTATCGGTTCCCTCATAAAGATGAAGATGGTGTTAGAAAACCAGATACTATGACTATTGTTATTAAAGATAATACTACAGGAAAAAAGGATCATGTAACTATAAAGAATCCAAAATATAGATTTTATGTAATAAAAAATAAAGGATTATATACCAATAAGGATGGGAAAGAATATAATCTACTATTTACTGAAGCTACTAATGTAGAGCCAGTGGAAGTTCCATTTAATAAGATAGGTAAAGCTTTAGCAGAGATTACTCATAGAGAAGCAGATTATCAAGATGCAATAGAAGCTGGAGATAAATCTATTTTGAAATCTCTACATATGGAACCAGAGATTATGAACAGTGATCAAGATATAGAAGATCATTATAGAGTAGAATTTGCTAGTTTATATACTAATAATATAAATAAACTTAATAAGTCATATTTTGATATTGAGGTTGATGTTAAAGGTATTGTAGGAGACTTTGTACAACCAGGTGAATCTCCAATAAATGCTATAAGTTTTTTAAATGAATCTACTAATAGAGTATATACTTTCTTATTACGACAGAAAGAAAATCCATTAATAGAGCAAATGGAGAATCTTTATAAATCCGGAATTATAAATCAAAAATATATCCATGATTTTATACAAGAAGCTGTAGGTGGACATAAGAAGATGGATAAGTTGGATTTAGAGAACTTAGACTTCCGATTATATTGGTTTGATAGTGAAATACAATTAATATATTCCTTCTTCAATACAGTTCATAAATTAGATCCGGATTTCATGATTGGATGGAACTCTAGTGGATTTGATATTCCGTATATAATTGCTAGGATAGAGGCTCTAGGATATAAACCAGAAGAGATTATGACGGATGAATCTTGGGATGAAGAGAGATACGTAAAGCATTTCGTAGACGAACGGCATTATAATGACTTCGCAGAACGAGGTGATTATACTTTTATATCAGGCAATACAGTTCATCTAGATCAAATGATTCAATATTGTTCTAGACGTAAGGCTAAGATGGGAAGTATGGGGAGCAGTAAGTTAGATACTATAGCGGAATTAGTAGCTGGTATACATAAGCTTGATTATTCTCATATAACTACAGATCTTGGTAAACTTCCTTATCTAGATTATATTACATTTGTATTATATAATATCATGGATGTAATATGCCAAAAAGCTATAGAAATGAAATGTAATGATCTGGAGTATATATTCTCCAAATGTATCATTAATAATACTAGCTATAGAAAAGGTCATAGACAGACAGTATATCTTGTAAATAGATTTACTAGAGAATGGGAAAAACTAGGATATGTAATAGGTAATAATGTAAATAAAGGTAATGATAAACCTAAAAAGTTTGCCGGTGCTCTTGTAGGTAAATGGTATAACACTTCTAATTATAGTAAAATTCATGTACATGGTAAGCCGATAATGGTTTGTGATAACTTAGTTGACTTCGATCAATACTTAAATTCTTTGGATAAGAATTTTGAGGTCGCCTAGGCTAGGAATAGTCTAGTGAAAAACTCTTTTAATTGCTGGAACTCCCTAAAGCTCTGGAGCCTATATGGAGAGAAATCAGAAACAAAGTACAGAGATGATATATGACGATAGTAAGTCTAAGTATCTAATTTAATGGGTAATCAGCAGCCAAGCTTCAATGAAGAAGGTTCAACGACTATGCCGTGGTTGGCAGTAGGAGAAATCCGAAATGGAGAGTGCCCCAACTGAAATAAGTGGGTAAAGATATAGTCTATTCGCTATCGAAAGATAAGTGATTATTAGTTATCGTAATTAAGATAATTAATAAACGAAAATTCAAATCTCTTTATCCGAGCATTTTGCTCGAATTTAATATTGCACCAAATACCCAAATAGGTAAAATAATTATTCCTAAACAAATATTTGATATGGAGAATTATTATAAGAAAGAAAACTATGAGAGATCTGGAGAATTTATAGAAAACTTTGTAGTAGATGATATTATAGAATTCTGTCATAGATGGTTTGGTCTTGCTAATGTAAATGAACTCTTAGAGGATTGGAAGGAATATAACGAAAAGTTTAGGACTTGTTATAATGAGCATAATCAATATAACAGATTCTATCGTAATAAAGAAGAGAATAGAGTTATACAAGTACCAATACATGAAGTTAAGAAAGCTGAGTCACCTATAACTTATCTCGATAATAAGAGAGAAGGTATTAAACCTATTATTATCTTGAGTGGGTTTAATGGTAAGGAGGTAAAATATAATGGTTTTGTTGCAGGAGCACGTTGATTATATTAATAACGTGATAACTTCTGTTGTTAGAGGATGTGACTATGAGGTTGCTCTTAATAAGGGTAACCTCTACATATTCGCTGATAATAGTATATTCTACATAATTGATGTAAGTAGTACCTTAGGAATTGAACTAAATTACGGATGTAAGAAGTTTGAAGGTAATGTATATCCTATAAGTATGGATGAATATAATAATATTATCTATAAATATAAAGATATATCATCTACTATAACTCCAGAGAATCTATTATACGAAAACATAAATGTAAGGGAAGATGATTCTTTTACAGCTCTAAATTCTATGAAAGCTTCAGATGGAGCTGGGTTCTATTATATCAAGATACCTGAGAAGGTTATTTGTATTCCTGTATTTTCAGGATTACCGCTATTATCTAAACCAGATTTAGCTTATTTAGCAATTTATCGTAGTACACTACCATATGAATATATAGTAAATTATATAATTACTAAAAAGAAATTAAAAACCACATATGGTATAATATTTAAAATTCTTGATATTAATAGACCCATAAGATCCTTATAATATACTTTAGGGAGGACTTAATCATGATACGATTAGCTAACGACGTTAATGGATTCTTCGATGCTAATAATACTAATATGGGTATTTTATCACATTCAGAATATCCAGTACAGAATGCGGATTATATTGGTAGGTGGACTACAGTGAGATATAAGTCGGAAGAGTTAAATATTCCGACTTTTATTTCTTATACTGATGGTAAAGAGAAAGTAATAAAACGTAATGGTAAATTCTATTATGATACTACAGGTGGTGGAGAAGTACCAGAATTTGATAGGAATGGAAATCCTATTACTATTACAGAAGTTATTGTAGATAATTCTGTCAATAATAGATATGTCATAGATAGAAGATATTATCCAAATAGAGAGATAAAAAATTCTGGAAGAACTACATTCTTCCAGATATTACGCTATGATTTAGATAAGCCTTATAAGGTAATTCTAAGAAATCAAATGGGTGAAGTATTAGTAATGTCAGCTGACGAGTTTAAGGATATATATGATCTTCCTATGTCAGATATGTATACTAGGATACTACATCTTACTAATTCTCAGAATCTTAGATATATTAGTCCTAATACTACTAATAATGAAGAACTTTTCTTCACTAAATATAATAACGAAAAGATACATATTGCCCCATTACAAAATAAAGAGATATTAGGAGTAGAAATATATACAGAGTACGATAAAGATATATTTGACTCTGACCTTACTTTTGAAGATAATAAGATGTCTAAGTATACATATAAAGATGTAAACCTGGATCCAGTGCATTTAGATACAAATAAAGGATTTGTATACTTAGATAACATGAATGATATCGTCCCGCCTGAGAATTATCCTATAACAGATCAATACAATAATAGATATAATTTCACTCCTAGAATGAGAGAGAATCTATTAATGGGTGATTCATTGTTAAGAGGACAACCAGATAGTACATTACAGAGTTTTGATAATACCTATAATGTACATCTTAAATCATTTATAGATACACCTAGAAGAGCTATTAATAAAGGTATTATTATAAGAGCAGATATAACTAATTCTGATACTCCTTATTTAGTAGCTCTAGAATATACCGATAATGGTTTAAGATTTATATGCTCGGATGAGGCTAGATTCTTCTTTGATTCAGCTAATCTACATCATCTAAAGAATAGAGCTGATATTACAGATATCATTAATTCTAATAATATAGTAAAATAAGAGGATAATATATGAAAATAGTTAAGTATAGACCAGAGGGAGCTTTTATTCAAGATACTCTGTATATAAATCATTTAGCTTTTTGTGGTATAGATCATTTAATAAATTCAGCTCATGTATGTTTTGAATGTATCGACAGTAACAGTTTTCTAGTTAAATTATCAGTACCTGTTCTAATAGAAGATGGAGATCTACCGGAGTTTTTACATCAATATGAATATGGTATTAGTCCTACAGGATTAATGTGGACTAGAGAAGGTGTTGCTAATTTATGTATAGTAGATATCTTTAGAAAGGTTAAAGAGGAAAAATCAATATATTATGAAACTATATGCCTAGATCTAATGAGTGATGCTGATAAACAAGTATATTATAGGGTATTGTTTACTAGAGAGCAATTACTTATTATTATGGCCTTTACTCAGGATGTATTATCTCTAGTACCAATAGATTATAAATCTCATCTACCTTTATATTTATTAACTTCAGAAGTTAAAGAGAATCATATATCTGATTATTCTTATAATATGGAAATTGTAGGAGTAAAATATCCGGATTTTGGAATATTTAGAAATGATTGTGAGATGGCTGTATTATTAAAGCTTACTCCTAAGCCAGATACTAATAAATCAGAAACTTATTATACTATATGGCATCTATCTTATAATAAAGATGAGACTAAAAATATTGTTAAGAATAAAAAATATAAAAACTTTGATCCTACAAAAATAGAAGGTGTAATTAAGATATATGATTTTGTAGGATATACTATAGTAAACTATGCTATAAATGCTAATAATCCTATGACTTCTATGTACATTGAAGCTGTGGATGTAAATAATAATACTGACTTCTCTCTATTCTCTTTCATACTTACAGACTATAATTCTTTCATAGAAAAGATATATCATGATCTAACAAATTAAAAACGTCAAAGACACCCCACTAGGATCTTGCCTAGTGGGATGGCTTTTTGGATTAACAGTTACTCTCAAACAACACAACAGCACCCATCTCAATCTAATTTAAGGAGAATTATTTTGAGATAGAAATAAATATACATCCCAACGTGTATATTTATATAATATTGTTAGTTTATTTTTTGTAAAAATTTACATTTACTAATTGATATTCAAACTTTTATATAATATATTAGTATTAAACCCCTAAGGAGGGAATGTTATGAATAATATAATTACATATTCTGATTTTAATTCAGACATCGATGATAAAATTAGAAAGAAAAAAGTTATACCTTATTCTATATTCCCTGGGGAGAAATTCCATAGGGGAACTTGGTATTACAGTCGTTATTATAATAATTTCTTTAAAGTTCTAGATATAGAAACTATTAATGGAGAAGATTTTATATCAATACGTACAGATGACAATCGTTACTCATGTATATCTACTGATTTATGTACTGACGATTTGATGCTAGAGAAAGATAAGAAGGAAATATATAAAACTTATATATTTAATAGTAATATACCTTATACAGGAGCAGAAATACGTTATTGGTTTTTTATGCATGATATAGACTGCTTTAATACTAAATATTCTCAATTTTGGAAATATGTAGATAGGTATTCTAAATGTGCTCTAGATGAGAGGAAGAAATATAGATGTTATGCTAAGATAGATAAGAATGGCAACTTGACTAACTGTAGGGTAAAAGAATATGATACACAACTAGTTGCTAATAAAGAGAAAGCAAATAGAGATTATCATAATAAAGATATAGATTTTATGAAGAAAGAAATGAAACATCATGAGAAGGTTTTAAAGAAATATAAAAATAAAAACCCTAGGGAATAATACCCTAGGGTTATATTATTTAATCTTCCACTGGTTCTTCAGAATCTAGAGTAATAAATTGTTCTCCAGTCTGTTTCATATTGTTGATATATTCCATCATAATATTATTAGATCTAAAGTAGATAGAATATTCAAACATTTCTCTCTTTTTATTAAACTTTCGTACTATAAGTACTCTATACACAGGTACAGTAGCAAGTTCACCTACTACCTTAGAAATAACACCGTTATCTATAGTAGTAGTTCCTAATAACTTTTCAATTTCATCTACTCCACCATTATTTTCAGTATTAGGTATATACATAATAAACTGAGCTACATGAGTTCTATCATTAAATATAGTCTCTATCTCATTCTTCTTCTGTATATATTCGCTTATAAGAGTAATATCTTTAAAATCAGGAGAAAAAGATTTTATAGAATTATCTATCCAAAAATCTCCTACAGAGCAATTTAATACTTTAAGGTTAGCTCCAGCATCATTAAGATATCCTTGTAGCTTCTCCTTATTAATACTAAACTTATAAGCCATATTAAGATCGTCAGTATTCTCCGTCTTACATGACTTAATTATTATTTTCTTTAGGTATTTAAATTCTATCATGAAAACCTCCAAAATATTATATTAATTTTAACCTAACTGAATTAAATCTAGATGGCCCGCTGATACCATCTAGATTTAACAATTAGGTTTAAAAGTATAGTATACCTGTATCTTCTTTAAATTTTTCATAATGTGTCCTAATAGACTCACCAGCTTCCAATACCTCATGATAATAGTCGTCATCTCTTTTATCTTGACTTTCCATTCTGTCTAGATACATATCAATGGCTGCTAATATATGACGATATTGTCCTCTGGAATGTTTAACACCGTTAACTATACTATTTTTAAAATCTATAATCTCCCACCGTATACGACTTATTTCTTTATTATCGTGATCTGAAATTAGTTTTTCAAGAATCTCCTGTTGACGGTTCTGTTTATTCTCCATATCTGTTAATCGAACATCGACAGCAGATTTAAAGGCACTAATATCAGCCTTAATAGAAGAGTTAAAGGCATTTCCTATAAATTTAAGAATAGATCGTATAGGATTCCATTTTACAGCAGGAGTTAGGTCTATAAATATACTCGCAATAAAAATTATAAGTGCAATCTTTTCATATCCAAAAGTTTGCAACCACTTTGCGACTTCATTCATATCATATAACCCTCCTATATTAGTGAGTATTCTAAACACTATAAGATACAAACCCAATATAAAATAAATTTACATTCTCTCTTTAGTATTAATACCATTCATAGCATAGTTCCTAAAACAATCATTATATTTTCATTATAATTATTTAAGTGTTAAAAATGTATTAAATAATTATAGTTCTGAACCTAAATCTCCAAGGTCATCGTTGGCTGACTTCTTTACTGCTTCTAATTCCAATTCCTGTTTAGATTTTTCTACAATACCATCAATCATTTCATAATCAATATAAGTACCGAGATAATTTCTAAGAAGATTCTTCATTACTATAGGTTTAAGTTCTTCATTATCAGTAAGCTCAGTATCTACTATAGCTGTAACAAATTGCTTAGTATTATCAAACAACTGCTGTGAGTTAGTCATAGTTAAGAATGCTGGAGCCGGTAATTGAATTGTCATTGAAGTCTCATTCTCATTATACTCAAAATTATAAGCTTTTCTAAATATTTCTGTAAAATGAGTCTGACAAATATATTGACGCTTAAATACCTTACGTAAGAACTTAGAGTTAGACATAGTAAATCTAGTAGCAAAATCTACCTGATTTACAGACTGGACAAATTCATATGGCACATCTGTAGAGTTAACTGCTTCTTCTAACTGTCTATCCATAAGATCAGTAGGAGTTTCTACATTCTGTCCTTGCATTACTTCAAACTGTATTGGCGGATCTCCAGATGGACCTACAGGAATAACATAGTCATTATATTTACCTACGGTATTAAAGATAGTATTAAGAGACTGTAGTTGTCTCATATTCATATTACCTTTTTTAATCTGAGTAATAACGTTTAACAAAGTTCTAGAAACATTGGTCTCTATATTCTGTTTTACATAATATACTCTCTTATCCTGAGATCTTGATACTTTACCGATAATATCAGTAAGATAAAGAAGAATATACATCATAGCTGGTACTATAGATCTTTCAAGATCTGATATTCCTCTATGAGTTTTAGGATTAAGTTTAAAGTAGAAATGATGTACGTCTTCTGCAGGTATAAAAGTTACATTAATATTAAGTGTACCTCTAGCCATATTAACGTCGTCATTATATCTGAGAATAGCATAGATTTCTTCTTTAAGATCAATATTAGAATTAATAAATTTAGCATTAATTTGATCCGAAATTCTTGCTGCTAATACTGATATAAATAAATCATTCTGTTTATCTAATTCAGTATCTAATAATTTACCTGTAGTGGTTAAACTATTATAAGTATTACCAAGCATAACAGCTTCTTGCTCTGATTTTCTATCAAATCTAAAATACAGATAACCAAGACAATATTCACCAATATATACTGGTTGAATATTTTCCCTATCAATCTTATGCATTACTGATCCGGTCATCTTCTTCATCTTGATATTATTATCTTGATCAGACATACCAGTACCAATAAATCCATCGTTTGCTATATTGATAGTATCATACTTGATAGTCTTATTAGGTTCCTTACCTCTGCTCCAGTCATTAGATCCATTATCTATACCATCTTCTGTAAGATAATATGATTCGGTAAGAGATACGTGATTACTATTCTCTATAGCTACCTGTTCTATCTCTTCGATAAACTCTGGAATAATACCATAAGGATCTAGGAATAAGTTAATCTTCCTATCCTTATCAGCTTCTACCATAGCTTTAATAAGATTAGAAGCTACACCATTAGCTTCAAATTCTCTAATACATTCTTTACTATTCTCAAATAATACTGTAGTAGAAGAAGAATTATTATAAGTAACATTGCCAGATTCATATTGAATCTGTACAGTAGCATTTTTCCTTTGTAATAGTCTCTGAAAAGCTTTATTATAGGGAACGTGATAAAGGAAATATTCACCATACTTGGATGCTTCTATATACATCTCTTCAAAACGTTCTTGGATTTTATACTTTTCTTTTAACTTCTTTGCTCTACTGTTAAATATATTAATATAATCATTATTAGACTTATTTGCCATTACATTAATAAAGTCTTTAGTAAAATTATCTGAGGATAATACGTTATCCTTCATAATCTCCAAAGCTTCATTAAGCTTAGGTAAATATTTAAGCATAAGATCATATTGATAGTTCTCAGTCTTTATCTGTTTATGAATGTTCTCCATATTGAGTCCATCCATTATCTGACCTTCAGAATTAAATAACGATTCTATAGAACTATTTAACTGGTCTATATATTTTTTATTTCCGCTCTTATTTTGTAATCTTAATAATAGAGTAGATATATCAGATACATTTTGACCATTAACAGTAGAAAGCAGATCATCTAGATTATCCTCAATGCCAGATGTGATTCTGTCCATATCGTTCTTATTATCTATACGAGTAGAATAAGTAGAACGATATAGATTATCCATATTCGTATCTAGATTATTAATTCTTCGATTAACTAATCTAAAAGAACTTCGCTGTTTTTTATCAGCCATATGATCTACCTCCTTACATAATTATCAAAATGTTGAACCTATTACAAAAATAAAGGCTGGGAACAATTCCCAGCCTCTATGTTTATTACTTTTACAATCAGAATGGGTTTTCCTGAGATATAAGAGTTCTTGCATCGTTGCCCTGCTGTCTCCATTCCTTAAGATTGTTGTAAGCAGTATTGTCTGATTCAACATCTGATGTAGAGTTAGCAATAGCATTTGTAAGAACAGGATTAGCCACATTTGCTGCTGTAAGAGACTCGTCCATAATACCATACAGATAATCTGCGGAATCGAGATAAGCTGTATATACAGGCTTTGTATGATTTCCGAGAGACTCTGTTCCGATATATGTACCCTGAGCCTTCTGATCCTGATATCTTTCTGCAGGAGAACCAACCTTGGAAGGAGCAACCTTAACTCCAGTAATATCCTGAAGAAGTGCTTTAGCTGCTTTATCAACCATAGTGCCCATAATAGGGAATCCTGTAAATGAAATATCATAAGGTACATTAGCTCCAATATCTTCTCTTGAACCATCAAGATTAGATGTTGTAGCCTGAGTAAGCTGACAGTTTGCAAGCAATACTGCTCTCTCAAGTGAAAGCATTGTATTGTCTGTTACATAGTACAGAAGTGTAAATACTTCGTTCTCAAGACCTGGCTCAATGAGACCAGCTCTAATTGCACCATGATATGTCTTAGCCTGTGACTTAGGATCTTTGATACCTGTCAGGTAATACTCACTAAACTTAGAGATCAGAGAACCTTTCTTCTCATAGTAAGGCATAGTAACAGTGATAGATGTATCATATGTTACTCTGCTTACATACTGCATTTCATTAATACCATCAGTGATATTATTCTGCTGAGCAGTAATATCAGGAAGACCTGAGAGGCCTCTGAATTCATACTCAAGCATATGCTTAAATGAGAAGCACATCTTAGCTACTTCTTCATCCTGAGCTGCTAATACATCAATGAATTTAGGCATAGAAATAACTGCCAGGAATGAATAGCCTCTTTCAAACTGATCAAACTGACCAATCTGAGTAAAGTCTGTTACTCCGCGAAATGCATTATACTGTGTAAGGTTCTTAGGCATCAACGTATAGTTGTTAAGAACTCCAGCACGCCAGTTAGTATTAGCACTATTTGATGTGCTTGTAGCTGTACTGTAATTGCTTGTAGTATTTTTAGCACTAGCCATTTTTGTTTTCCTCCTTTCCCTAATTATGAATTAGCTGTAGTCTCAACAGGGAGTGCATAAACATCAAATACCTCTGTCTGAGCCCAGTTATTGAATCGGAAGTTAATAACTCCGTAGAAAATCTTCTGAGCTGCAAGAATATCATCTTCTTCATATTCGAAAGAAAGCTCCGCAAAATTGCTCAAGAAGTTAGCAAGAACATTAGTAACTGCCTCTTTGTAGGATGTAAAATCATTATTAGTAATGAAAGTATATCTGAATTTAGGACAAGCAGTACGTACAGCACGAATTACCTGCTGAATTCCAAGTACATTGTTGATATAACTAAGCTGTGTATAAGCATCCTGAGATGAATACAGAGACTGAACTATACATCTTCCACTCTGGAAAATAGCATAATTAACTCTAGCTGTTTCCATAAGATCCTTCTGATTTACTACAGGAGTAATTCTAGGTGTGAAGTTTACAGTACCCTCAATAGCACTTGGGAGAACCATGTCATTAATAGATCCAGCCAGAGGACGATATGGACCATTAAGGAAATGGTTAACCATAGCTGCTGAGAAATCATACATCATTGTAACTCTGATTCTCTTCCTATCTGTAGGACTATAGATCTGATATGTTGTGCAATAGTCACCAATAAATCTATTTCTGATCTTATTCTCATTAACTGCCTGGACAATAGATGTATAGTTAAATACATCAAGACCAAGATCTCTAAAGAAGAAGAAATCCTCTCTAAATGTAACAAGCTTAGCAATTGCATTTTTAACTATAGGAGCATAGTTTGCATCGAAACAAGCAGCAATCTTAAACTCATCTACATCAAAGATTCTATCTGATCCTTCATAGTCATAAAGAGAACCTTCTCCAGAAGAAGTAGGATCATCTTCTACTACAGGATAGAAGAACCATGCAGCAGCATCATTATAAGCATCTGTTCCAAAAGGCGCATCTCCAAATGATCCATTAGAACCATTCTCAAGATTTACACCATATGTAGAATTAAGATCAATTGACTCTTCATCTATTTCAACGCCAGGTATAGCAACCTTGCGGTTATTATATCCAAACATGAGATCGTAAGCCTTAAGACTATCAGCTGGTATTCCAGAAGCCTTAGACATAACATCAAGCAGCTCTTCGTATGCACCATTAACCATAGTAAGGTTAATCTGTGTACATGTATCTGAAGAGATACCATAATTTGTATTACCTACTCTACTATCAGGGTTAAGAGAAGCATATGCTCTATCAGAGATAGATGTACCCTCAAATACTCTAATATTATAGAAGAAGTTCTCAGAATCTCTAGAAGTTGTGTAATCAGGAATAAATCTAATAGACTTATTAGATACACCACGTCCATTATCTGCACCAACAACTGTAGGAATAACTTCTTTAGCAATAAAGAACAACTGGCCTGCTTCTGCGCCGTCAGGAGTTTCCTGCTCTTCAACACCATCATTCTCAACAAGTGTTGTAGCAAACTCATATACATCATTAATAGTCTTAGCACCTGTTACAGATACAGCACTCCAAGATAATTTTGTATTTATCTTAACAGTATACTTTGTCTCTACCTCAGGTTCTGGATCAGGAGTTGGATCTACAGGATCATCTGTAGGCTCAGTTGGATTCTGCTCTTCTCCATCACCAACAACAATCTGGTTAGAAAAGATATTAAGGATTTCATCCTTAGTCTTTCCTTCTGTTGTTGTATCGTCAGGATCTATTGGGGTAGCTACTATATTAGAAGTTACAGTTGCAACCAGAATTGTATTAGCCAATGTAGCATCAGCAGCTACAAGTCTCTTGATAAGAAGAGATCCTCCAGCATTGATAATATTAGCTGCCTGAATAGCTGGCTGTCCATGCTTAGCAAAGCTAGGCAGATTTCCATAAAGGTCGAAGAAGGACTGTCCACGAACTACACGGAGGTCTTCTGGGCCTTTATCAAAACTTGAGGCAGTCAGAAACAGAGGGGCATTATCAAGGCTGACAGTTCCAGTTGTAGTAATAACAGACTGATCGTGCCAATTAAAAATTGTGCCTGGATACATATTGTTTCCTCCTTTAAAATTTTTTATTACTCGATTATTCTATAATATATTAGCCAAGAAACAAATAAATAGTATAAAATCAATTCTCATATTTATATACATGTTAAAATTTACAATCATATCTCTCTTAACCCATAACGACCTTATTAAGGGCTGATTCCTGACTCTTACCCTCTTTTGTCATAGCTATAGCAGCCATTAATCCATCATCCCAATTCTGGCTTCCTATAGATATAAGAGGTGATACATACTTAGGAATATCTATGATTGATAGTTGCTTATATTTAAACATACTCTTCTCAATAGCTTTTGATAATCTATAAGGTCTAGAAAGATCTTCTGGATCTCTATAAGACTCAGATACCATTATTCCAAACAATTGCATATTTAATCCATATCCTTTAGCATTTAATTCCATATTTTCAGGGAAGTATTCTTGAGTCTTATCATAAGGGATAGTATTAGGCATGCAATCTTGTTTATAAGTCATAGCTTTAAACATAATCTCTACATTATCTACTATTTTAGGTGTATTAATGTCACTTATAGCTTCGTCTCCTTTTTCGAAATGTAAAATTCTATAGTCCTTAGGATCATTACCATTAAGAGACAAATTCTTTACCTTCTCTATTCTACTAGGTCTACATAACATCATACTGCAATATTTGAACGGATGTACCTTACCTACTTTTCCATTAGCATCTACTATCGCCCAATCAAATATACCTAAAGTAGATACATACTGACCTTCTACCTTAGCTATTGTAGACTTAGTATCCTGAAAATACTTCTCTGGTATATAGTATAGGAGTTCTCCACTATAGTTATATAACATTTTCTCACCATCTTGTTTTAAAAATCCAGGGAGTTTCATAGTATAATATTCCTCCTTATATTAGTACTTTGTTAAATATTTATAGTAATGTGAAACTATGTAAATTTACCAGAAGTAAAGTATTTTTCAATAATATACTATATATAAGAATATATAGTACCTAGTGGTTTATATGTACAAGAGGCATGGTTTTTAGAAAGGAGGATTTGTATATGAGAAAGAAAATCATGTGTCTTTTTGAAGGTAGACATGAGATGCCTAGTTATGTGGAGGGGGCGGTATTGAAGGATATACACGATATTACTGATCTAGAAGAAATGTCTGATCAGTGTCACATGGCTCTTCAGGATTGTAATGAGTTAGTCTTATTTGTGACTGGATTAACTCCAGCATTAGTGAGTGTAGTCAACTATTGTACATATAACCATATTAAACTTACACTAATGCATTGGAATAAGAATACTGGAACATATTTCCAGCAGAAAGTTTATGTACCTGAATATAGTAATAGGAAGAGATTCGTAAAAAGAACGAGGCAACTTCAGCCAGCAAGATAATATATTTATTTTAAATTTATTTATGATTAGGGGATTAATTTATTGGGGTTAAATATTGGATAATCGTTTGATATTGAGAATACAAAAATACATTGTGTATAACTCAGTATTAAACGATTATCTATATTATATCACATTATATTTTATAGTCTTATTTTATTTTATACGGGGGTATTTTATATGAAGAAAAGTAAAGTTATTAAGTTACCATTCAGTAATACCGGAAATAATAAGTCATTATCTATTGAAGCATTTGATAATTGGAAACAATTACAATATGCTAATGAAGTAAGATTAGAAGCATATTATGAACAGAAGTTATTAGACGAAGAATGTAAGAATAAAACCCCAATACATGAATCTAGACTGTGGGATAAATGGGACGATACTAATATTGAAGAAGAACAATTAGGAGAAATGTAAAAACAAACATACTCGAGGATAGAGGCTTACTCTATCCTCAATTGTTCTGTTAAAAAATTATATTATAAGGAGGGCATAAGGAAATGCCGGAAGAAAAGTTTTCAGTGAGGTATCCATTAACTTCAAGAAGTTTTATGAAAGGTACTAATCCCGAAAGTAGACCTAGGAAAGGAGCTATACCATATAATCCAATATTCTTTATTCCTCCAGAAGATACGGATTATAGGTGGAATGTTCAATGTCAGGATTCTGAAGATTCATTATATAAAAAGATTGACGAGATGAATAATTTAATTCCAGGAAAATATAATAGAAATATATTATATATTAATTGTGCCACTATATTACAGCCTACTTATAAAGAGATATTAAATGTATATAATACTCTAAATTCTCCTACTAATCCATTAACTCTTGAAGATTGTAGATGTATTATGCTGGCGGATGAAATAAGAAGATATACATTAAATAAATATAGAGATAATTCTTATGTTCCAATTTTTTCATATACTTTTAAAAGATACCTGACTAATGAAGAATGGCAATATTTTTATTTGGCTCCGATTCAATCTACTTTATTTAATTCTATAAGTATTGAAATTCATAAAGCATTTACTTTATTTAAAGAACTAATTGTATTCGGATTAGATAGTAATGGATTTCCTTATATTGAAGTATTAATAACCAATAGAGCTAAATCTCATAATGTTAAATGTAGTAATTTTACTGTATCTAAATATGGGTATGGAAATATGCAGTCTTCTTTAGATATATTAAATCTTGCTATAAATAACGGTATTGTTATTGGAAAAAATGAAATTTTAAAAATTATGAATAATACTGATACTAGGCTGGTAAATTCTATAAAGGATTTTGAAGAGATATCAAATCCTTCTATTAAGAACAATATTAATGTAAGTTCAGAAATACTTCAAGAAAAATACAATTCTATAAAGTTTAATACCGATAGTTATAGTTCTAAATATTATAAGTATAAAGACAATACTAGAGATAATAAAAATAGGAAAATGAAGAAGATAATGAGAAAGAAATATTATCCAGATACATAATAATGTAGAAAATTACAATGTTACAGAACACTATACATTATAGTAAGTTTCAAGATTATTATCACAATAGAAGCTTAGGAGGCTTTTATTAAACTTAATTAATAGAAGTCTCCTCCAACTGGTTTGGAGGAGGCTCTTGAATGCGAAGAGAACGAGCAACTCACTCAGCGAGTAAACGAGCTTTTATATATTAAGCAATTATATAAAGAACGAAGTGGGTGAGTGAAGGAGTGAGTTGAGAAGTGAACCGGCAGCCCCGAAGCTTAAACTGAGGGGCTGTTCAATTTAACCGGGCACTTCTCAACACATATAACTCAAAGCGAGTAAAAAAGTAAATAAAAAAATAAGAGAACAAGCAGAGGAATATTTTCTTTTTTTTCAAAATTCCAAATATATTACAGTAAATATAAAATAATTCTTACAGTATAAATATTATATAAAATATATCTCTGTAGTAATAAATACTACAGAGAATATTATTTATGTATACAGTTTTATTATATTTATATTATTCATTTCTAGATTCAAATATAGGAGATGATACAGTATATCTATCTTCAGGTATATCTTTTTTATATAGTTCTCCAGAATTAATTTCTTCTATAGTAGGTAATATATAATTATTAGTTTTAATATCTTCTATACGAGAATTCATAGAATCTGATATATTATTTAAGTCTGGTAATATATATTTATTATCTGAGTAAGATAGAGTAATATTCTTTTGATTAAGTATATTTATAGTATTATAGAATCTAGATTCGTTTTCTTTAGAGTATAATTCTATTCTATGTAGTGTTTCTAATTGTTCTGGAGTAGAGAATTGTCCGTAAGATTGAACGAATAAATTATAATTACCTAAGACGTTAGTAACTGGAATAAATAGTTTAGAATCGTGTACTAATTGATGTACGGTTATAGATAAAGGTATTAAACCTACTAAGAGTCTATAATGAAGAATCATAATTTCCTTAGCTACTAGTTGAAGATCTAGGGATTCACCGTAAGCACACCTCTTCTTATATACTATTTCTGTAATATCGTATAGAGTAAAAGGATAGTGATGTATTTCTATTTTAATATTATAATTATCTTTAGAAGAAACTTTAATATAGGAGCACTGATCCATACCCATATATTTCTTTAAATAGTTAATCATCTGTTTATATTCGAAAGAACCTCTAACTTCTCTCTCTACTGAAGATATAAATTTTCTCACTTCTTTTTCATCGGTTAAATCCCAAGATATAAAGTCATATTCTGGTACTGTAGTAAAATTAATATTATCAATATTATTATCAGAATTTAGTACAATTCCATCAGGATCTATCATATATAATAATCTCCTTTCTATATATTATATATTAGTAATTTATAGTAATTATCTATAAATAATTTGACATTAAAATAATTTATAATAATATACTATAATAGTGATAGAGAATAATGATGTATAGTCTAAATTTAGTTTTCCTTGCTTTAAGTTTTATTTTACTACTTATAAGCTATAAGTAAATAAATGCGTGCGTATAATCCTTATTATTAAATCCTTTCACTATTGATTTTGAATGAATATGTTTCATATTTTACTACTAGATTATATATTAATTATTCTCTATTAAAAATAAATATATTATAATATATTATTATATATTTTTTATATAAAGGAGGTGTAGTGAATGCCTAGATTTATACTTATGGAAGTTTATAAACCACCACTAAGTGAGAATAAGATATATAAAGAAAAAGATGATAATCTTAATCTTATGTATGGTTATGGAGTAGATCATAATATAATCTTATATGAAGAGAATAATGAATATATTAAAGAAGTATTAAAGTCTGATAGTACCGTAAGTAGATCTATGGTAAAGATTACGGTAGAGAGAGAAGTATATAATATTAAAGATATATATAATTTCTTACGTAAGACTGCTATATCTTCTGGAAAAATTAAAGATGAAGATTTTCCTAAGTATAGTGAAGTAAAAGGATTAATATATAGAAAGATCTACGATAAAGAAACTGGAAATTACTTATATACTACGGATTCGTTTTTCTTAGGTAATTCTCCTAATAATAAATATAATAAAAATATAGAAAGTTCTTTATTTATTGGGGGTATCTATAATAGAGAGATTAGGTGTAATTTAGATGAGGTAGTTGAAGTATGTAAAGGTAGATATTGTAATCACCCTCTAATTAAGGCTGAGAAATTTAATTACTATGCTTTATGTTGTGATACGGTATATATTGAAGATAATATACTTAATATATTCCCTTATGAATATAGTAAATATCTACCTGGGCGAGACGGTTTAATTGATAAATTCTATAAAGTTAAAGCACTAGAAGCTATAGGACTTACTGAAGAAATTAGTAGTAGATGGATTGAAGGTAAGTCTGTACTATCTGTACTAATAGGAGATGAAGAAAATAATGTGGAGGAATGCGTATTCCCACCAGATAGCTTTAATTACGGAGTATCTGGACCTAACGATGAATGGGATGGAGAGAACGATAGTGAATAATGAAGAAAAAGCTATAAATATAATAAGAGAAGAACTAAAAGGAGTAGGAGTAATAGATGGAGATGAGAATATGATTTGGAAGAGCCCTGATAAACATTATACCTTTAAAATATCTAGAACTGAATTAGGTAATAATAATTTATATAATAATTTACCTAGATATATGGTAACGGTAGAAGTATTAAATGAAATTGGAATTAAGATGTTCGATATGAGGTTTAATGAGTTAGATGCTGTAAGAATTCTAGATAATATTCAAGAATTTACTGGAGGAGCTTATACTGATACCGGTTGTAGTTTTATTATTCCTATAAATGCTAGTAATACTTTAATGAATTCTTATCAAATATATTTAGAAAATATATTTGAATTAGAAGATAAGACTATGAAAGCTGTAGGTTATAATCCTACTGACGATTATTATTGTGATTCTGATATAGATGATAGAACGTATGCTTTTAATGATATACTATTGAAGATTCAACAATATAATCCTATGGATGAAAGATTAATAAATAGGGTAAGTATAAAAATGAGCTATGACGAGATAAATGATTTTGCTTTTACACTATTCTTTGTATCTATAATAGATATAGATTTCCCTAAGGAATATGACGATATATTAAATAGAATAGATACTTATGTAGCTTTAGGTCATAGTAATGAGATGATGGATTTAAGTTTAAAGCCTTTAAATAATCCTCCTAGTAATAATTTTATGAATCCCCCTATAGAAAATGGAATTAATAATTATAATAATCTTATGACTTTAAAAATACCTGAAAGTAAGTCTTGGAACGTAAAAAATGATGGTTCAAATCAAAATAGGCTTCCTAAAGGCCTCAGTTTAGATGCACATAATAAGGGGGTGATGTCGTGAGATGCGATTTGAGTTATAATAAGTATAAATATGGGCAGAAAGTCACGAGAAGCATCTCAGACGTATCTGAGATATATATGAAGCCCGGAACTAATAAATTGGTTATTATTACAGATATAGATAATCAAAAGACAAATCATACCTTTGAAGTAAATGATACTTTAAAGATAGAAGTAACAGCTGAAGATATTTAAGTAAAATAATATTCCCTGGGTAAATATACCCAGGGAGTCTTATTTTTTAAAATAATAGAAAAGTATAAAATTTCAATAATATATTATATATGTAATAAGAGGAATGATAACCCCCCATCTCTCTCTAGATCTGATTTGACTCCCCTTAACAATAAAATCAAAATCAAATCTAAAAACAAATTATCGTTCCTCTTATTATACTTATAATAAGATTAGACGAGTTCACGCGTCTTTAAATAAAGGGTGAGAAAGGATTAATATGGTATTTCAAAATTATAGACCTCAAAAAACATTTGAGGATATCAAGTATAGCGTCAAGTTAGATGCTATAGACTTAAAGTATGAGCTACAGCAGAAGAAGAAAGAATTATGCTATCTTCAGACTGATAGAATCATATTTGCTTGTAGAAGTAAATATGAAATGATTCTAAACATAATAAACTTTATTAAGAGAAGTGACTTCGATGCTGAAGCTTTTACTTTTGTCCAGGAAAGATTACATGATTACCTAAATAGGCATTTAGGTAAGCCACAGTCTAATGTGGTAGAGCAGGTTTTGGCCGATGATGCGTGGATGTATGTATTAATGAATCCAGATCAGATACCAATGTTTCCAGACTACTACGAACTAAATCAGCTTTATCAAATTCACCCAGAATATCTTCCTCATGCCTAAAAGGGAAGGTGGTGATATTTTATGAAGAAAAATTTAATACAGATATCATTTAAAGATATCATCCAATATTCAGATGTACCGATCATGATAATTAACCTAAGTATTCCAGAGATAGTTACATCTAACAAAATAAGAGTACCTAAATCTGAGGAAATACTTTATATCTATCCAGGTATAGATTATTTTTATATCTCTAAAAGTTTAGACAGTACTAAACAGAGGATAGATAAATATTCGATACAAATATCTACTGATAGTATTCTCTACTCATTATATAACGCCGAATATATAAATAGTAATCATAAAGATTTATTAGCTAAAGCGTTATTAATATCTAATATGATCGATTTTATTCAAGAGAATTATTATGAGTATGACGGGTTTGCTTTCAAAGATAAATTAGACGGTAGTAAGTATACTCAGTCAAATACTGATAATAAATTGACCGAGTATTGTGGACTATTATTCTATAATATGACAGGAGGAAAGGTTTATGCTAGAGGATCTGATTCAAGTAACTAAAGTGGGAGGTGTAATATTATTACTCCTCATGATTCTTGATATAATTCTCCAAATCAGGATTAATAAATATGAAAGGGATGAAAATGAAGAATCCTGATTTTGGAAAAGTTATATATTTCAATCATATATTATATAGGTAATAAATAGAGTAAAGTATAATATATATTTTACTTAATTTATCGAAGATGCTAATGTAGTAGACGAGTTCCCGCGTCTATAAATAGAGGGTAGAAAGGAATAATATGAAGACAAAGGAAATGAAGCACACATTATCAGGTTCAGCAATGTTCTTAGGATTTGAACTCCACAGAAAGGAGTGGGCTAAGAAGAGAGAAGCCAATACTGAAAGATTCTTCTCTAAGATTTATGAATCTGAGGCTTATCAGAATTATCTTGACTGGAACTACAATCGTATCAACAAGCAGCTTGAGAAGGCTCAGGATAGATTCGAGAAGACTGTTTCAGCAATTGAGATCTGATCCTTATCTACACAACTGAATAATATGCATCCTGAGTAAGATGAAAAACTACTCAAATAACTTTATAAACAATAGTTTCAATTAATCATAGTAGGAGGTAATAACTATGGCAGATGAGAACAGATTTGATTCACTCATTGAGAGAGCAGCAGAGAATAAGGCAAAGAGAACAGAGAAGTGGGAGTCCACTAAGGCTTACAATAAGGACTTCTGGGATAATGCTCATGTAGATAATCTTGAGAGCAGAATAGCTTATCATCAGGATTGTATTCGTATGCAGGATAAGAGAGCTAAGCTCACTGCGATCTTCTTCCCTAACATTGCAGTCTCAGAGTGGTACAAGGCTTATCAGAAACATAACAAGATGCGTCACCAGCGTAAGATCAATAAGCTTATGTGTGATATTAGCGGAGAAGTTTATGAGGCAGTTGAAAGATAATAGCTTCGTAATCCATAAGACAAGGGTAAGTATTATACTTACCCTTTGTTTTTGCTAAGTAAAAGATTTTATAATAATATACTATATATAAGAATAATAGTTAATAGCTATTATGTAACTTGAATAAATTATTGTTTAGGAGGAAAATTAAAATGGCAAGAACAGCAACAACAGATTTAGGTAACACAGTTAGCACTACAGACTTAATGACTTATGATGGTCCTTATAAAACTGACTTTGATAAGTTTAGAGATATGTCCGTAGGTACACAGGTAGCAATCGTAGGATGTGGTTTAGTAACGATTGCTGCCGCTGGGTACGCTATTTACAAAGGGGTTAAATATTTTTCTTCTCCGGTACAGAATAATGGAGTGAATTCTCCTAATGTAAATATTAATGGACAATATGTACCTACAGCAGAGAATGGCCAACCAGCAGTATCTTTCAATGCTAATGTACAGCAGCCTTGGGGATATAATAATCCTACACCGGTTTGGCAACCTCAGCCAGCAGCACAGCCTCAAACATATACTCAGAAGGTTGTAGATAATAACGGAAATGTGAATGTAGTTCCAGTTAATTATTCACAGCCAGTGCAACAGTAAAGTACTATAAAACTTAAGGAGAAAGTGTATGACTGAAGCACAAAGTATTATTAATGACATCGACGAACTTTTATCCGATATGGAGGTTGAACACGAAAAGACTGATATATCTATCAATTGGATTGGCGATGACAAAGTACTAGTATTTATTGAAGGGGAAGAATACGGAGTATTTGATACTAAAGAAAAGTTATTTGATTAAATAAAAATAGTAAAAATCCCTGAGGTGTATCCTCAGGGATTCTATTTTTAAATTCTATCAATTCCTGTTCCAGATTTTCTTTTTGATACTGTATGAGGATTAAAGTAGTCGTCATCTACTAAGTTACTATGAATATTAGCTCCGATAAGATAAGCATTAAGCATGTTTCTAGCTAAACTATCCTGTCTAGTAATTACATAGTCTTTTTCAGATACAGAACCTTTATTAGCTATAGTCTGAAGCATTTCTTGTGAAGCATGCATAGCATCAGCTTTAACTGTTCTAAACTCTTCAATAGTCTCATCTAGACCATAAGAAGCAAGAGACTCAAATTCTCTATCTGATTCTCTACCACCTCTATCTTCCTGCATAAGAAGACCAGTCTTCATATCCCTCATCTCTATATCCATAGAGGAATTATTCTTCTTAGAAATCATCTGTTTTAGTCGTTTAATATGAATATAGACTACAAGACATTCCTTACTTTTAACAGGAGTACCCTCTTGATTAATATAAACATGTCTAAGATTAACTTTTTCAAATAGAGGTTTATCTAATATCTTAAAAGCTTCAACTACATTATTAACTTTAGGCTCTGCTTTAAAAGCATCTTCATGAAATCTAAATGGTAATCTTCTTTCCAAAAAATGGTAAAATTCGTCATTCGACATTTTAGAGAATATTTCTTTATAATAATTACTATTAATCTTTGTAGGGTCTGCTTTATCAAATACTTTATATATTAAAGCTTCTATTTCTTTACGCTTATTATCTGATAGTAGCTGATTAGCCATTATTCTCCTCCTTCTTCCTCATCTGGGAAATTAAAATGATACTTCTCTTGAAGTTCCTCAAACATAGCATCTCGTTCTTCTATTCTAGCCTGTAATATTTCTGGCACCATTTCTTCATCGCCATCGGCTAATTCTAGTAATTCTCCCCAATTAAGTATTTTATGAGCTTCTAAATATTCTTCTGGGAATACACTTTCCTCTCCTATATTTCCTACACCCATAATATGTATATTACTATAACTAAGGGTACCTCCTGTGAAGTTTATAATAAATTCTGTACCTTTAGGAATTTCATTTCTAAAGTTCATTACTATAAACTTAGGGATTATTAATGGTACAAAATTCATTTCTTGAAACCCTTCTGTAATAGCACTACCTATAGAATGTACTGCTTCAATATCTGGAGCATCATGAATCATAACAGTACTTTCACCATCTTCTACCATAGGACTTATAAGGGGAATAGAGAAATTAGCCTTAACGTCGGTATAAGCATCGTCTGTAGTAATAAATTGAGCATCTATTTTTGAATAGGCTTCTAATGTTCTGAAGTCTATATATTCTTCACTTACTGGTGGTAATATAACTGGTCTTTGTAGTATAGCTTTCTCTACACTAAGAGAATCACTATAATAATTAGAGACGTTATTATAGAAATTAGATTCTATATTAGCTCCAATCTTACTCATAAAAATATACACCTCCTACAACTTCTATTTAATCAAATGTTTTGCCTATTAAAGTAAATTTCAATAATATACTATATAATTGATATCTATATGATATATTATGAAAGGAGAATGGAGAATGCATTATGTTGGGAATGGAGTACAAGTACTTGATTGTGTAGAAGAAATTACCTATAATTTCTTAAATGCTATAGAGTTATCTGTACTTCCTACTGGAGAAGTAGTAGATTTTACTACAATGGCTCCAAATATTATGGGACAGATTGCCCCTACTTCTGTACAGTGTGCTGGTAAAATATTAAAAGCTACTGTAGATCCTAATGATATTAAGTATGCTGGTGAAAATGAAGTTATGCTTGATACATTAGGAAATATTAAACAAATTAATTTCTTATTCGGAGTATTTCTGGATAAGTTACAAAGAGAACAGGGGGAACAACTATTATCTTTTTATAATTTAGATTCTGAGGATGCAAAAGGTAATAGAATGATATCTATGAATGCTAAGTTTGCTGATAGAGAAGTTAACTCAAGATACTTTTATAATAAGTGTCTAGCTACTATAGACTTAGTATTTATATTATCAGATTATGATATAGATTTATCTAACTTCAACGTATTGGAGACAAAGTAAGGAGATGTAATATGGTCTTGCTAGACAACCCAGTTCAAGATCAAATTGTCCAAGAGGGAATTAATTGGTATAAACACTCCTCAGAACAAGTATTTGAAATAGATGGAGAAGCTGGTTCTGGTAAGAGTGTTACCCTTTGGAGAATAATAAATGGTTTAAAATTACAACCATACGAAATTATGCCTATGGCTTACACAGGACAGGCTTCTATTGTAATGAGAACGAGAGGATTTACTACAGCAAGATCTATACATTCATCTTTATACCGTATAGTACGTAAACCATTAGAATATGAAGTAGATAAAGATGACCCATTCCATATAATAGATACTACTCTAAATAAAAAGAAATATACCTTTGAATTTGTACCATATAGAGTAGGGGAATTACCACCATATATTAAGTTAATGGTTATAGATGAAGGATGGATGGTTCCTAAACATATGGTTAGAGATATCCTTAGTCATAATATAAAAGTATTAGTAGCTGGAGACTGTGGTCAGTTACCTCCTATTGGAGACGATCCAGGATTCTTGACTAGTGATAGAGTCCATCATCTTACACAGATTATGAGACAAGAAGAGGGAAATCCTATAATATATTTAGCACATAGAGCTAGATATGGAGAACCTATTCATTGTGGTATATATGGAAATAATGTAATAGTCATAGAGGATAAAGATTTAACCAATGATATGGTTTTAAATGTAGGAAATATTATATGTGGTACTAATAAGACTAGAGATGTAGTAAATGTAGGAGTAAGAAATCTACTTAATTTACCTGATTACCCTGTATTTGGAGATAGAGTGATATGTAAGAATAATAACTGGGATACTATATTAGGAGATATAGCTCTTACTAACGGTTTAACTGGCTGTATATCCTCACCAGTAAATGTAGATAGTTTTCATTTTAAAAATAAAAATCTATTTAGTATGGATTTTAAACCAGATTTAATGAATGGAAGCTTTAAGAACCTGCAAGTAAACTACGAATATCTTATGTCTGATTATGCTGAGAGAAATAAGATTAGAAATAATAGGTTTGCTAAATACGAAATAGGTGAATTATTTGAGTATGCCTATGCTCTAACTACACACTCAGCACAAGGTTCGGAATATCCAGCAGGAATATTTATAGAAGAATTCTTAAGACCTGAAATACAATCTCAATTAATATACACTGGAATAACTAGATTTAAGAAGAACCTAATTTATGTAAAGAAAACTAAGAAGTATTATTAAAGGGAAAAGAGAATTATGACAGATTTAATTAAATTACAAGAATTTAATAAAGCGATGCAGGCTAAGAAAGATATTGCTAATAATATGTTCGGGGGAGGATGTAAGTCTTATGTCGAATTTATATTTGATAGTCCTGTATCTATAAAAATAGAATATAGCGATAATTGTACATGGGGCGAAGAAAAAGTACTGGATAATGTACTTCAAATCAATGTGTCAGAAATCGCTAATAGTACCATTACTGAGGTTTGTTATCTTACAAATGAAGGAAATGGTTCTATATCAACTACTAATAAGAATATAAAAAGTATTAAAGTATTCAATTCTAAGAAAGAGGAAACTAATGAATGATATGAGATATTTAATCTACAGATATAGATATGCCGGTTCTGTAGATGAAGAAAAAGAATTTGTAGGTGTATGTGATACTAAGGAAATTGCTGAGAAGTATATATCTAAATATACTGACCCTGAAGGATGTAGCTTAGAAATAAGATCAGTTAACTATATAGAGGACTTTGATATAAACTCTGTAGCTGTACTTACTACTATTACTACAAATGACGGTGAGAAAGTATATAGCAAGGAAACTACCACTATTCAAAATAAAGATAATGTATTAGGTTTACCGGATATTAAATTCGGGGATGCAAGAAATGTTCCGCTTGTAATTGTACAAGAGGATTGCGATGTAACCGAAAACGAGCGTCTACTGAGAATACAGGTTATTAGTAATAGGAAACTCTCTTGGACAGAGATGACTGAGGTGGTAAAGAAATATAAGGATAAGGTATATGAATTACTGCCTATTTATAATCGTAAGTTTGAGATTGGTGACGAAGTATCATATCAAGGAACGATCCACTATATAGTTAATCCTAATATAAGACATAATCACAACTATATATTATTATATCAACCAGAAATACATTCAATTGTAAATGCTGGTGTAAAATGGGTTATTCCAACTGGTAAACATTCAGAATTATTTGAGAAATTGTTTAAGAACGAAATTGATTTAGGTATTATTACTAAGGAGGAGAAAGATGGCTAAGAAGAAATTTGTACCGTATAAGTACTGGAAGAAATCTCCTGCTCGTATTGAGAAAGAGCTTAAGGAAGATGAGATGCTTTCTATTGAGGAAATGGAAGAGAAATATGGAGATAGAGAATATTTAAGAAAGATTTATCTTTAAATATTAGGATGGGACGGCTAAAAAACCGTCCCATCTAGAACTCTAAACAAATATTATACTAATTTATTTTGGGGGATAATAAATATTTAACTTATAAATGAAGGGAGGTATTAGTTATTATGACGGGTAAATTTGACGAAAAACAAGTAACTAGTCCTATATTTGAGATCCCTAAAGGACAGAAAGCTGTTAGTCCTATTTATAACGTAGAGGATCAGATTAATGGTAATGATAGATTTGTTATTACTAAAGATACGGATGGTGGAAAATATGTAAGAGGTAATCTTATATTCTATAAAATGAATGGAATAGAGGTATATGCTGAGCTTAATGATGCTATTTATATAGATATCATTAATAAGACAGCAATGGTAAGAAAATATAAAGATGAAGAAGAGACTACCACATCTGTAGATCCTGAAGAGAGGCAGTATACTATTATTATAGTTCCTTATGGATATGAAGAAACAGATAATGATTCTATGTGTTATTGGATATCTATGCAAGGAAGAACTTATACTTATGAGTATATTAGAGATAATATAGATTCTCTAGATCTAGATCCAGCAAGATCATTAGTACTCACAGACAATGTAAAGTTAAAAGATGCTTTAACAGTACTTCAGTTTGTTGACTATATTAAAAATTCTAATATGGTTAAAGAGGATGATTTTGATATTCATTATTATTTAGACAATGAATTTGAAGAAGGAGAATAATACAATGAGGCTTAATAGAGACCCAGCTCAGTACAATATTCAGAATAATTACTTTACTAATCTGGAGAAAAAATATCCTGACGACCCTAATATTATAGCTCACTTGAAGCCAGAACAGATACAGAAAGGGGCTAAAGAGAGAATCTTTAGAGAGATGGTGAAAGGTCAAATTGACTATTCTATCTATGGAAGATATTTCTTAGATCCTAAGTTTATTGGAAATTTATTAATCGCTGCAAATGACGAACTTAATAATAATTCGACATTAAGAGAAGCATTATCATTTTATGATAGATATAATCCTAATAATCCTAAGATGATAACTCTCCTCAATAAGCATACTTGCTTAGAGCAGATTTATGGTGTGCTTGTCGACAAACTTAATATGGTAAGTATGTATGAGAATATCGGATATCTAACAGATATATCCTACATACTAGCGAACTATAGAAACATAATTTAAATCTCAGGAGGGATAAGATAATGCAGAAAAATGAATTGACATCTTTTGTTGATATTCTTGAGCAGGCTGATGTGAAGGAATTCTCAATTAGATATGAGGATGCTAGTAGAGTCTCTGTTAATAATGAAGAATCTACTATTGTTAGATTTGCAGAAGATGGCGCTTATATTTTAGAGACAGATGAAAATTATGCATCTGCTGGTCCATTCAATATTAGAAAAGTTTGTTATGACGATATAGCATCTATTCAGTCCAGAGGTCTTACAGTATCTGAGACACTTAAGATTGTAGAAGCCCTTGGTATAATGGATGATACAATTAAAGAAATGATTTCTAAGAAGGGAGCTAGAATTAAGAATGTTCCTTCTAAGTCTGGCTACGGTGCAGTTACAGATGAAGAAGGTAATAATATGCTTCCTACAGGAATGGTTGGTAGAGTTACAACAGGTTATAGTAAATAATATATCCTTTGTAAATTCTTAATTATTTACAAAACTATCTACATATAGATACAGTATAAATTATACTGAGGGATTTATTTCAAATATGCTAAAAACTCCCATTTTTTAGCATATAAAAATAATTTCAATAATATACTATATAAGTGATATAGGATTAAGGTATTATCAATCTTTTTAGCAAACAACACAAAACAACTTACTCAACAAAATTCTTAAGGAGGGAAAGAAAAAATGTTATTCGGAAACAACATGCAGGATCCAGGATATTTCCAGCAGGGAGGTTATGCACCATATGGGGGACCGACTCCGGTATATGGTCAGCCACAGCAGTCTATCAGGAAAAATACACTGAGTGATGCTGAAATTGACATGCTCCAGCAGAACAACAACGAGTTCAATATGGGACTCACAGAGACAGAGGTACTGAAAGCTAAGTGTAATCATAGACAGAAGGGTGGACTTCAGGATTCACTTGTAGAGCTTCCAGATGGCTCTTGCCAGTGTACGATTTGCGGTTATAAGTTTAAGCCAATCGATTCAGGCGTCGACAGAGAGAAATTACAAACAGCTGTCGACGACGTGATAGACATTGCTCAGACCATTAAGCTTTTGTTTGTTGATCTTCCTGAACCTGCAGGATCTGAATTCATGCAGATCATTCCACTTATGTCAAAGCTTCCAAAGATTTTTGACATGGCAGTAAAGAATTATGCTAAACACGATACTAATCCTTATGGAAATATTGGCAACAGAAATCTTGGTACTGCTGCTCTGTTCCAGGCGATTACAGGTTATATGAATCAGCCTTATCAGAACTATCAGCAGACGGTTCAGCAGCCATATATGGATCCATCAATGGGG
>AUXO017558998.1_pt1 | contig 77107 bp, 76 predicted proteins | sample 768731 | NCBI WGS metagenome assembly AUXO01 (sample SAMN02715735, study PRJNA202380) | gut metagenome | biome: sheep rumen | host: Ovis aries | place: New Zealand: Palmerston North
GGGTTTGTCAAGTAAAGTGTGTAAGTTTTTGATTTTTTCGGTGGGTAATAAATACCCACCGATTTTTATGTATATAATTATTAGTCAAAGGGAAGTTCTTCTCCATCACGATAGGCACGGTACAACTCCAGTAGCCCCTTCTCTTTTAAATACTGATAACAGGTAAGCAGTTCATTTTTAAGCGTGATACGAGAGATTCTTTGGTAATGTAGTTCCTCGGCTAATGTCTGAAATTTGACGTCTGTACGCATCGCCTCTGCTATAAAGTCATCCATTGTTACATCTTCCTCATTATAAGGAGTCTCCGGGAAAAAATCATAGTAACTATCGTTCATAGAGGTTGTCTCCTATTAAAAATTTTCATATTTTAGAATTCTTGTCTGAATCTTATCATCCATCGCCAGCTGGTTACGAACAAATGCCCAGTTTGAGATTGGACGTTCATTCCATTTTTTATAAAGTTCCGTGATACGCAAATATAATGCCTTGAGAACAGCATCTTCACTTGGAAATGTGCCTTTCTTAGTTACTTTACGGAAACTAGAATTAACAGCTTCTATGGCATTTGTAGTGTACATAACTTTTCGAACAGCACTTCCATAATTGAATAGTTGTTCGACATGAGACCAGTTGCGTACCCAGACATCTACAGCCCCTGGATACTGATTCCATGCCTGCTTAAAGCGCTCAAATTCAGCTTCTGCAGCCTTTAAACTTGCAGCACCATACACTTTTTTAAGTTGCGCTGTATATGACTTATATTCTTTAGATGGTATATATTTAATTGAGTTACGGATTAAATGAACAATGCAACGCTGGACAATGACATCCTTGAAGATAGACTTTGCCCCTTCTTCAAGACCAGACACTCCATCCATACTTATAAACAGTACATCTTCAACACCTCTGGCTTTGATTTCATCAAATATCTGCATCCAGTAGTGTTTACCTTCTGCTTCGCCTATCCAGATGCCGAGAATGTCTTTTATACCATTTACATCATAGCCAAGTATAACGTATACTGCACAGCTTTTAGATTCCATATCCTTTCGAATAGTAACATAAAGACAGTCCACAAACAAAAATACATAAAACTTCTTGAGCGGACGATTCTGCCACTCATTAGCAGTATCAATCACACGGTCTGTAATATTTGAAATCGTATCATGTGAAATTTCAAATCCGTAGATGTCTTCAATTGTATCTGCAATATCACGCTGGCTCATACCACGAGCATACATGGACAATACTTTATCTTCAATTCCACTAATATCTCTTGTACGCTTAGGAATTGCTTGCGGTTCAAAAGACGCATCTCTGTCTCTAGGCACTTCTACATCAATATCTCCATATGTAGTTTTAACGGTCTTATGGGAATATCCGTTCCTACGATTGGTGGTTGATTTTGAACCATGATTGTTGCTCTCATATCCCAAGTGAGAGTCCAGCTCTCCCTGTAACATAGCTTCAAACATAGGTCCAAAAATATCTTTGAGAGCATCCTGCATTTCTTCTGCATTTGTTGGTTGATACTGATCAAGAATAGCTTTCGCAATAGCTCTACTTGCCTCTGAGCGTCTGTTCTTTCTAGGTGCCATAATTTCTGTTTTCATAATCCTTTCAAATCCTTTCTTGATTGTATCGCACCTTTACATAAAAATAAAGTGCGTAAGTTTTGTTACCGGTAACTTACACACTTTATTTTACACTCTCTGGCAACAATGATCGATATTATCATTAGGTTCCCATTGCAATCAGAATATATTGATTATAGTGATATTGAGCTTATTGTAATCAATGTATTAGGTCTTGTGATTCAATCAGTATTTTTTGCTTATGGATTAGTTCATTCATTAAGAGGTAGCTTATCACCAAAAAGAATGGGAATTGTTATTGCTGCATTTTTTCATCCATGTGCATTACGGGCTCTACTAATATTCCCAAAGATGCAACATGGCAGATGTTAACATTAGTAATCATTTTGATTATTCCAAGTGTAGTAGGAACAGTTACGTCAATTCTTTTCTTTATATGTGGAAGAAATCATAAGAGATTACCGGTTTTGGTGTATTTATCATCCATCTTTGGAATTGTTAGAATTTTGTTATCAATTATTCAGACAATCTATTATTCAAATCAACTTGTATCGATGAATACTACAATCGGTATGTTGCTGAAAATATCTATTTATGGTCTGATTATATACCAGACAAATGTATTATGCAAAAAGAGAATGAATGCAGTGGCAGTAGATGAGCAATAGAATAATGCAGATACTTCTAAATGTTCTCGTGATGATGTTTATAGCTGGTTACTGGAGAATTCATACAAATACGGATTTATTCAAAGATATCCGTCTGGAAAGACAAGCATTACAGGAGTCGCTGATGAACCGTGGCATTATCGCTATGTGGGAAAAGAAACAGCAGAGGAGATTCATCAGAGTGGATTATGTTTGGAAGAATATGTGGAAAATCTTAAATAGCATAAAATGATAGGAAGGTCTGTAACATGAAGATGTTATGGGCCTTTTATTTATGAATGCATCTTAGGAAATTCTTAATGATTTCTCAACCGCTTCAAAGGAAATAAGAATTAAAGAATTCACGTTATAATAATTACAATAGGATAATGCTGCCATAAAAGGTAATTGACTTTTATGCCCTAAAAAGTTATAATAAAGGGCGTAATAGTCAATTTTTATTTAAGAAGGTGATGGAATGACAATATCGGATCAAATCCTGGAGATAGCAAAAAAGAATAACGGTGTTGTAACAACATCTGATTTATCTGAAAAAGGAATACTGCGTGGAAATTTGAAAAAACTTGTGGATGATGGCAGGTTGGAAAAAACAGCAAGAGGCGTATATATTCTGCCGGAGATATGGGAAGATGAATTTGTAAATTTACAGGCAAGATTCAAAAAAGGTATTTTCTCTAATGAAACTGCATTGTTCTTATGGGATTTAACAGACAGAACACCGAATCGATATGACATGACATTCCCTCACAATTATAATCTGATAAAGGTAAGAAACGAGGGAGTGAACTGCTCCAGAGTAAAATTGGAGTGGTACGATATCGGAATATCGCAGTTGAAATCACCCGGTGGAAATATAATAACAGCTTATAATATGGAACGAACACTTTGTGATATTTTGCGTAAACGAAGTGGTGTCGATACGGGAGTTATTACAGAAGCATTCAAACGCTATGCAGCTAGAAAAGATAAGAATATCCCACTCTTGTCAGAGTATGCAAAGAAGTTCCATGTCGAAGAAAAAGTGAGAAGATATCTGGAGGTGCTGATATGAAAAATGCAATGCAGCTAAAGGCTGTGATTAAAAATATAGCAAAAGACAAACACATCTCAGCACAGCTGGTGATGCAGAATTTTATGTTGGAGAGACTGCTTGAACGAATCTCTGTTTCAAAATATCAGCAGAGTTTCATATTAAAAGGCGGATTCCTGATAGCGGCGATGGTTGGATTAGATACTCGTGCAACAATGGATATGGATGCAACGATTAAAGGCTGGCTGGTAAATGAAGAGAGTGTCAAGAAGATGTTTCTCGATATCTGCGAAATTGATTTGCAGGACGATGTGACGTTTGAATTTAAGAAAATTGGTGAGATTCGAGAAGGCGATGAGTACACAGGCTATCGAGTTTCATTGTCAGCAAACTTTCCGCCGATGGCTGTTCCATTAAAACTGGATATTACTACCGGAGATAAGATTACACCAAGAGAGATAGAATATCGATTCAAATTGTTGCTGGAAGACAGAGAAATTTCAGTCCTTGCTTATAATCTGGAAACAGTCATGGCAGAAAAATTGGAGACCGTTGTGTCAAGAGGTGATCAGAATACAAGACCGAGAGATTATTACGATGTTTATATTCTTGCCAAACTGCAGTATAAGAACATTGAAATCGAGTCATTGAAAGCAGCATTGGATGCGACATCCAAGAAACGTGGCTCCACAGAAGTCTTGAAGAACTATAAGAATATTATTGAGGTTGTCAGAAACAGTAATGTCATGATTAGGCAGTGGAAGACATATCAGAAAGACTTCGAATATGCTTCTGATATCAGTTTTGATGAGGTTTGTGATGCAGTGGTGCAGATGATGGATTTGTGTCTGGGAGGCTGATACAATGGGTAAGAATGTTTTGCTAGGTAATGGTATCAATATTCAATTTGGAGGATTTGCATATTCAAGTGATTTTATACTTAAAAGAATAAAATATAATAGTCGATTAGGAAAATACGACAGACTTTTTAACTATAAAATCACAGGAAAAGAAATTGAAAATGTATTTAAGGGATTTGTTGATATTGCAAACGCCCTTATAGAAAACAAATATGAATGTCTAACGGATAATCAAGATATATTAGATGCAATATTGGATTTTCAAAATAGATACCCTGCAAAAGTGACACAGCCGCATGAGATAATGCTAGAAGATTGGCTCTTGTTAGTAAAGGTATTCTTCTTAGTAAATGAAGATTTAATGTCACAGAAAATAAATGCTGTTCAGGGATTTGAACAGTTATTGTTGGATGCTATTTTTAATGATGGAGAAATTCAGAAAATACATCAACGTATGAACAGGGAAACAAAGAAATTTTTCAAAGGCTATGATAAGGTTTTCACTTTGAATTATGATGATAATATTGAATTGTTAACTGGAAAAAGTGTGTTTCATTTACATGGGGATTTTTCTGTACTTCATAATAGCGAAAATGAAAACACGGTTCAAGGATATATAAGAACACATGAAGGAACAACTGTATGGTGTCCGGAAATGGCACACTGCTATTGTAATGCACTTCTAAATTACAGTGGAAGATTAAAATATAAGACTGCAGAAAATAACCATAAAGCTATTATTGAATCAGAAAAGTTTCCTGAAATGTTACAGGAAGGAATTCATCCGTCTGTTTTGTATCTTATATGCGTGATGAGTTGGAGTAAATAGATAATCTTTATAAAGGGAGGGTATTTATGAAATACATAAAGTTAGAAACGGGATGCCGATTAACCGTTGATCAATTTGAAAATAATACGAATAAAAGTTATCCATATTATCAGGATGGAAAAAAATATGCGTTATGCCCTACTTGTGGTTCTTCTGTTCAAATTATTGGAGGTATAAATAATTTAACACAAAATAAAGGAAGAAAAATGTATGCAGCTCATACACGAAGTAAAGTCATCGGGTTAAATTATGACGAAGAAGCAAAATTAAATTGCTTAAATTATGAGGGTAATGCTAATAATTGGCAAAGAATTTTCGATGCAAGAGCAGATGTAAATGAAAATCAAGAAGCCCTAGAATTTATTAATGAACATATCAATGAAATAGCACAAGAAGTTGAAAGAATCATCGGATTTAAATGTAAATATGCAAACAGAACAAGCAAATTGTTCGATGAATTATACCAATCTTTTATAAATAATGGTGGTTTGCGTATATTGCCTAATCAATTTGTTCCGGAGTATATACCTAGATTGATTGTGTTGCGGGCAGGAGTAGTAAGTTGCTGGGGAGCAATTCCTTTAGAAAAAATAAGAAATCAAATTACCAATAATGAAATAATCAAAGATTCAATAGATGAAGGTCAATTCAAACCGAAAATAGATGTTAAACTTGTAGGGATATTAGATAATGATGCAAATCCAACTCAACTTATTATTAAATTGGTTCTTGAAGATGAGGAGTTGGTTTTGAAACATATTTCTGCAAGATATAAAGATTAATATTTACGAATCACTATGGAACATTGGTGATAAAAATAGATTACTTTCATGCTAGAAAATAGTAGATAAATAGTTCATAGATATGTTTCCACAAACAACCAAATTGCGAAAACAGGGTAAAATCCCTATTGATATGTTTACACATACAGTCAAATGGGCTAAAATGGTAGTCGATATATTTCCGAATACGACCGAGTGGGATTTGACATTCTTGCTATCCACTCAAGCCACATAGAAACAATTGCACTTTTATCTAAAATGTAAAAACAACATTTTAATATGCAATCGCGAACGTGGAAAGATTGGATGAAATGTAATAGGGAAGCTATGATAGAGGTGACAAAATATGAGATCAGTATATCTTTCAATGGGAAAAGTGACAATCCTGGAAGAACAAATAAAGATACCGAAATTTCTGAAAGATGATAAAGAAGGGAAGGACTAGGATTGATACGACTTGGAAATATACAAAGACATCCTTGGAGTAAAAGCGCTAGATAAAATGGATTTATAAGTAGATGAACTAAGATAATATATCTACAAAATAATTACCTAAAAACTGTTTTTGTATATTTTGTTATTTATGTATTTGTTTTTTGCTGTTATTTTGTACATTTTTAAGTGTTTCTCTTGATAAAGTATAATATATTGATGAAGAGTTTATTGACATCTTAAACAAATAATAATGTCACTTTATGCGTTTTGCCCGAATAGAAGGTAGACGCTCTAATTTGCTTAGAGGAGAATTTGAATGAGTGATATAGAAATTAAAAATATCTATTCATGTGGGTGTGTTTTAAATGCTGTAGCCTTAATATCTGCGTGTATTTTTTATTATTTTGGTTTGTTTACCAATAATATCATGTTGATTGCCATTTTTGTATTAGGGATTATTGTTTTTTTTAACCTGTCTGTTTATAGGAGTATTTTAGCAGAAGAAAAATTATCAATATACTCGAATTTAATGGTTGCAATCACAATAGTAGCTGCAAGCAGTTATATTTTATACATTTTTTTTATGCTTGGAAGAATCACGGTAAATAGATTGGGTATTTAATCTAAATATTCATTGCAAGTGATATTTAAGTCCTAAGTTGCTAAATAATCCCAAAACGTACATACATTCCCCAAAACCTACACATACTAATCCCAAAAAGGAGATTAGAAATATGTCAAATCAGAATGAAACAATTCGTTTGTTAAAGGAATGTGATGCAGGTGTGCAGATGGGGATTGATTCGTTAGAAGAAGTGATTGGAGATTTGGAGCAGGGGAATATTCGTAAGATTTTGCAAAAGAGCAAACAGCAGCATGAAGAAATCAAAAATAAGATAACAGAATATCTGAATGTATATAAAGAGGAAGGTAAGGAACCGTCTGCGATTGCAGAAACAATGGCGAGTATGAAAGAGCATATGAAAATGATGATGAAGGATACGAAGTGTGCGGCAGCAGATGTTATTATTGATGGCTGTCATATGGGAATCAAATCCATTTACAGATACCTGAACCAGTATCCAAATGCGGAGCAGAAAGTCAAACAGTTAGTTTATGATATTGTAGAAGTGGAAGAACAGTTATCAAGGGATTTGCGCTGTTATTTGTAAAAATTTCGCAATGTTCCAGATGGCAGAAGAATTTTATGAAATTAATCCTAAAAATAAAATAAAAATTTAGAATCAAAGGCGCTGCGTATATAACAATCAGCGTCTTTTTGATTTTTGCTTTTGCATTTTTAAGCATTTGCAAAAGTACAGAGATTTGAAAGTTTCTGTCACTTGAAATACTTTTACTTTGGCATTAATTTATGCTTATACAGTTGCAAAAGTATTTACAAATATAAAAAGAGGCGATATTCTACTGATAAACAGATTGGTAAAATGTTGTATTACAGGACAGGATATAGAGTAAAGGAATGATAGAGAAAATGAACCAGATGAATCTATTTGAACCAGCAAAATTAGCAGGCGTTTTAATGAACAATCGAATCCTTCGTGCAGCGACAGATGAGGGAATGGCAGATGCGAATGGAAATCCGACAGAGCGTTTAATCAAGCTCTATGAAAATCTTGCAAAAGGTGGCGTTGGTGGAATGATTACAGGATACATGGGCATTTCCAAAGAAGGGGAATCTCAGATGCCGGGAATGGTAATGATTGATTCGGATGAGCGAATTATGCCATTGTCGAAGGTTGTGGAGCGTGTGCATCAGCTTAATACACCGATTGTTGCACAGATTGCGCACTGTGGAAGAAACGGAGTTGCAGGAAAGCGTTTCCTTGTCAATAAGATTAGCGAAGAAACGATACAGAAGGTAATTGAGGATTTCACAGCAGCAACAGTAAGAGCGTACAAAGCTGGATATGATGCAGTAGAATTACATTTGGCACATGGTTATTTTTTAAGTGAAATGGTATCGCCGCATACAAACAAAAGAAAAGACAAATGGGGCGGTACAACGGATAATCGTATGAGAATTGTGAAAGAAATTATGATGCGCATTAGAAAAGAATTGCCGAATTATCCGATATTTGTAAAGATAAATGGAAGTGAAGATTACAAAGATGGAATCCATGAAGAAGAGTTGGTACGCATGGGGAAGATTTTAGAAGAAATTGGCGTGCGTGCAATCGAAGTGTCTTGCGGAATTGATTGGAAAGCAATGGGACCGTCTAAAGGAACAGTTCCAACAGATATGATTCTAAGCAAATATCCGGGTATCAGTACATTGCCATCCCCGTTGAAGGCAATTATGAAGCCTATATTGCCAAAGATGATGAAAGAAACTGAAGCGACAAAGAAATATAATGTGCCTGCTGCCAAGAAATTAAAGGAAAATGTACAGATTCCGGTAATTGTTGTAGGTGGAATTCACGACCTTGCAGATGTGGAATCTACTATTTTGGAGGATGGAATTGATTTTGTATCAATGAGCAGACCGCTCATTTTAGAACCGGGGCTGGTAAATAAATTCAAGAAACAGAAAGCACAAAAGGCAAAATGTCTGTCTTGCAATTATTGTCTAATTGGACTATATAACGATTCACTCAGATGCTATTATGGAAAATGTCCGAAGCAGTAAGGTCACAATGTAAGATTGGTGTTATTACAAATAGAAATGGTATTTTGTGTTTAGTGGCTAGTTCTGAACCAAGAAATATAGTATAATAAACTACAAATAATTAGAATATAGAATTAAAATGAAAAAGGCCTAGAGAACATCATAGCAAAGGAGATAGAGTTAGTGAAACGTGCTTATATAAATGGAATCTTATTAGATGGAAGAAAGGATATGGTTCCGGTAGAAGGAAAAGCGATTTTAGTTGAAGATAAGAAAATATGTGGAATTGTAGCATATAACGAAGTGTCGTCTGAGTACGAGCAGATTGATTTGAAGGGAAAGTATATTATGCCTGGTTTGATTAATATGCATGTGCATCTGGCAGGAAATGGAGGTTCCGGCAAGCCACAAAAGAAAAAGACGGATGCAAGCAAAACGGTACAGATGCTATTTTCCAATCCAATAACGGCAAACGTTGCACATCAATTGGTTGCAAAATATGCGAAAATGGAGCTGATGAGTGGTGTCACAACCATTCGTACCGTAGGAGGTCTAAAAGATCTTGATACGAGAGTACGAGATGAGATTGCAAACGGCAGTAAGATTGGTCCTAGAATCCTTGCATCTAACGAAGGAATTTCAGTTCCGAAAGGGCATATGGCAGGTTCAGTTGCAATTGCTGCTAATAATATCACAGAGGCGTTGCAGTTGGTAGATAAAGCAGTCCAGCAGAAGACAGATCTTATCAAGCTGATGATTACAGGCGGGGTATTGGATGCAAAAGCAAAGGGCGTACCGGGAGAGCTAAAGATGGAGCCTGCGATGGTAAAAGCAGTGTGTGATTATGCGCATGAAAAGGGGTTCTATGTTGCAGCGCATGTGGAATCGCCGGAAGGGGTGCGTGTGGCACTTGAAAATGGTGTAGATTCCATAGAACACGGTGCGATGCCGGATGCAGATACGGTACAGTTATATAAAGAAAGAAATGCATTTTTAACTTGTACTTTATCGCCAGCGTTACCATTTGCAAAATTTTCACGAGAAGTATCAGGAATTGATGAAATGGGAGAATATAATGGAAAGATTGTATATGAAGGCTGTATTGCAGCGGCAAAAAGTGCAGTAGAAAACGATATTCCGGTTGCATTGGGAAATGATGTGGGATGTCCGTGGGTAACACAATATGATTTCTGGAGAGAGTTGGTGTATTTCCATAAATTAGTTGGCGTAAGCACGACATTTGCATTATATACTGCAACATTAAGAAATGCACAGCTTGCAGGAATTGGTGATATTACAGGTTCAATTGAAGTTGGCAAAGAGGCAGATATGATCGTAACAGAAAAGAATCCGCTTGATGATTTATGCGCATTAAGAAATATAGAAATGGTAGTGGCGCGCGGAAGATTGATCAAACATCCAAAGGTTACTAGAAAACCGGCAATTGATAAACAATTAGACCCATTTTTGTAAAATGGAAGAAAGGAGTTTGTTATGCAATTTATGTATTATCCCAAATGTTCTATCTGCCAAAAGGCAAAGAAATGGTTAGATGCACACAAAATAGAATATACAGAACGCCATATCGTAGAGGAAAATCCAACTTATGAAGAGTTGAAGGCGTGGTATACACAAAGCGGATTACCACTGAAACGATTTTTTAATACCAGTGGAAATGTATATAAAGATATGCATTTGAAAGACAAGCTGCCAACGATGAGCGAAGAAGAACAGCTTCAATTATTAGCAACCAACGGTATGTTAGTGAAAAGACCAATCATTGTAACGGATGATTGTATCCTGACCGGTTTTAAAGAGACTGAATGGGAAGAAAAATTGTAAGTTTCAAAAAGAAAGTGAATCAATATGAAAAAATGGAATAAAAAGCAGTTGGCAGCGGTGGTTATCTTTCTTGTTATTATTTTAACAAGTTTATTTTATCCATCAGTAACAGAAATATTCTTTCCGGAAACAGAATCTGTTATACAGACACAGGTAGAAGAAAGCAATACCAAACAGGAGAATGGCTTCCGCACAGAGAAGCTGCGAAAAGAACATTACGAGAAACATGGAAAAGAGATGGGGTACAAATCCGCTGATGCATATGAGCAGGCGGCCATACAGGTCGTGAATAATCCGACAGCCTTACATAAAATCGAAGCAGAAGACGGCGATGATGTCTATTACATCGAACAGACCAATGAATTCGTCATCGTATCCACAGACGGATATATTCGTACCTATTTCAATCCGGCAGGTGGAAAATCATATTTTGAGCGGCAGTGAATCTCCACAAATCCACCCACCAATGAGTTGACATAAAATTATAGAAGTGATATAGTCATTACATATAAAACAGTCAATCTTTTCGACTGTTTTCATACAATGAAAGTAGAGGTTGCATTATTGAAGAGTAATATACAGGATGTTCCAGTGACAGATGAATGTATATGAAAGGGAATGATGCCGAAGTGGTGTACAGACTGGGGGTATACTGCTGGGCGTAAGTCGAAGAGGGTTACGACTGTCATCAGACGATGGAGGGCTACTAAGAGAACTGTTAGAATTTTCTTCGGGAGCCGGGAATACTGGTTCCCGTATTTTTTGGTATATCGCTAATTTCGATATATTCCAATATACCAAAAGTTGCGTTTTTGCGTATGCAGATGATGAGAAGGTAGTTCTTGATTGTGGACGTTCTATTGACGAAGCAAGCTGGACACAGCAGAAAGAAGGAGATTATGTCATTATTTACAGGAGCAGGTGTTGCGATTATTACACCAATGAAAGCAAATGGAGAAGTGAACTATGATAAGTTAGGAGAGATTCTGGATTATCAGATTAACAACTCAACAGATGCAATCGTAATCTGTGGAACAACAGGGGAAGCATCAACATTAACACACGAAGAGCATATTGAAGCCATTCGATTTACAGCAGATTATGTAAATAAGCGTGTTCCTGTTATTGCAGGTACAGGTTCTAATTGTACAGATACAGCGATTTATTTATCCAAGGAAGCCGAACGTGCAGGCGTTGATGGATGTTTGGTTGTAACACCATATTATAATAAGGCAACACAGAAAGGTTTAATTCAGCACTATACAGCAGTTGCGAAAGCAATTGACCTTCCAATTATTATGTATAATGTACCAGGCAGAACAGGATGTAATATTCAGCCGGAGACTGCTGCATATCTTGCAAAGAATGTTGACAATATTGTCGCAATCAAGGCTGCAACTGGCAATATGGCACAGGAAACAAAGACAATGGCATTAGCAGAAGGCCGTCTTGATATGTATTCAGGAGAAGATGGATTAATCGTACCGTTAATGTCTATCGGTGCTAAGGGTGTTATTTCTGTATTGTCAAATGTAGCACCACAGCAGACACATGATATTTGTGCAAAGTTCTTAGAAGGAAAGATTGAAGAAGCAAGAGCATTACAGTTTAAGGCATTAGAACTTGTAGATGCATTATTCTGTGAAGTCAACCCAATTCCTGTAAAGCATGCATTAAACCTTATGGGAATGGAAGTTGGACCACTTCGTGCACCATTATGCGAAATGGAACCGGCAAACTTAGAACGTCTGAAAAAGGCTATGATAGAATATGGCATTTTAAAATAAATGATGGAACGATTCAGAGCTGGTACGAAGGATTTATACGACTGGCCCTGAATTGCCGAAAATGACACAATAGAGCCAAGTACATCAAAAATAGATGCGATTATGCTTGTATGATGGCGTATAGATTTTTGGGTGTATTTGGTGGAAACATTATATTGAGAGAATACAAAAATCAATAAGAACCGTTAGAAAAGAGGATATTATGACACGAGTTATTATGCATGGTTGTAATGGCCACATGGGACAGGTAATTACTAACCTTTTAAAGAACGATACACAGGCAGAAATCGTAGCAGGAATTGATCCATTTGATGAAGGCAAGAACACATATCCTGTATTTTCATCTATCGACAAGTGTGATGTAGAAGCAGATGTTATCATTGATTTTGCATCGGCAAAGGCAGAAGATGCATTAATTAATTACTGTGTAGAGAAGCATATTCCTGCAGTAATCTGTACAACAGGTCTGTCAGAAGAACAGATTGCAGACATCAATACAGCTTCTAAGCAGGTAGCATTCTTACGTTCAGCAAATATGTCACTAGGAATCAATACATTATTCAAATTATTACAGGATGCAGCAAAAGTATTTGCACCGGCTGGATTTGATATTGAATTGGTAGAGAAGCATCACAACCAGAAGTTAGATGCACCAAGTGGTACGGCATTAGCACTTGCAGATTCCATCAAGGAAGTAGTAGGAGATGACTACTATTACAAATATGACAGAAGTCAGGAACGTGCAAAAAGAGATGCCAAAGAAATCGGTATCAGTGCAGTTCGTGGTGGAACGATTGTAGGCGAGCATGAAGTGATTTTTGCAGGTGAAGATGAAGTGATTACATTTAAGCATACAGCATATTCAAAAGCCGTATTTGCAAAGGGTGCAATTGAGGCTGCCAAGTTCCTTGCAGGCAAAGACAATGGCTTATACGATATGGGCGATGTCATCGCAGCCAAATAAAAACATAAAAACGTGTGTCATTAAGGAAAAACACAGAACAATACACACAATATAAACAACAAAACCGCATTAACGTACATATTTAAGCAAACGTAGCTATGTATGTTGATGCGGTTTTTTCAAAAATTCATCTGTTTTGCCATTCGTCCGTTTGCCACAAAATCCCCCCTTTTCTACATCCATCCACCCATTGAAAGAATGAAAGAAAACTTGTATAATATTCATATAAACAGTATATATTAAAAAAGATAGAAAACGACCAATACAAAATACCCCACAAAACATATCATAATATAAATAACAAGAAGGTGACATAGATGGGAACAATCAGTGATTACATTAAATGGAGAGGGGATTTGTCATTTACAAGAGAACCCTTTAATGAAGTTGATAACTTGATATTAGCGCAGATTGCATATGTGGATTTGTCAGGAATCGTATCTGAGGGAAATCAGGAATGTACATTGGCACAGGCATCCGCAGCATTTTTTGAGCAACATTCAGAAGATGAACTAAAAAAAGTCAAAACATTTATTAAAGATACTCCATTTCTGATGAAAGAAGCAGCACAGTCGGAGCGATTTGGAAGTATCCTGTTATCGCATTATCGGGATATTTATAATGAAGAAAAAGAAGAACAGTTTGCAGCAATGCAGATGCGTCTTAGTGCTGGGATGGTTTATCTGGCATTTCGTGGAACAGACGATTCCATTATTGGATGGAAAGAAGATTTTAATATGAGCTTTATTACGCCGGTTCCGGCACAGTTAGATGCAGTGAATTATGTAAATGAACGTGTAGAGCAGGAAGAGGTATCATTTTATTTAGGCGGACATTCCAAAGGTGGAAATCTGGCAATTTATAGTGCGGTACATGCGAAGAAAGAAGTTCAGAAGCGAATTGTCAAAGTGTTTAATAACGATGGACCGGGATTTGATGCACAGATGATAAATAGCACTGAATATCAGAATATAAAAGAAAAAATATGCACAATTGTTCCATATCATTCGTTCGTTGGCATGCTTCTGGAACATGACAGTGTGGATATTGTTGTAAAGAGTAATCAGCGGGGCATTATGGAACATGATGCAATGTCATGGCAGGTGTTAGGAAAGAAATTTGTTATGCATACAAAGGTGAGTCACCGCAGTTATGTAACTTATGAAGCAATGAAAACATGGATCAATGGATTAGATAAGAAAGACCGTGCCAAATTTGTTGATACATTATTTGCAATATTGACAGCCAGTGGTGCAACGACATTGTCAGATGTGAATTCGGATATTTTTAAGAGTGCGGGAGCATCCATTAAGATGTTTAATGCGTTAGATGCGGATACCAGAGCCATGATGAGCAGAATGTTGTGGACGCTATCTGATGAATTTTCCAAAGCCAGAAAGAAACGATAATGTTACTGCGTTATTGACAACCAACAAGGGTTTGCTTATACTAATCTTAATGATAATGAGAATCAATAAGAAAAGGGAAACGAACAAAATGAATGAATCAAAAATATGGATTCGTTTTGTAAGAACGGAAAGGTACGGCTTAAGAGGATGAAGTTAAGTGAACTAAAGGTTGGTAAGGATGCCATCATCAAAGATGTTGGTGGAAGTGGAGCGTTGCGCAGACATTTCTTAGATATGGGACTGACACCGGGAACGGAAGTAACCCTCATAAAGGTAGCTCCGATGGGAGATCCGATTGAATTAAGATTACGTGGGTATGAGTTGACATTACGTCTGTCTGATGCAGCGCAGATTGCAATTGAAGATGTACATGACACAGATGAAGTACGAAAAGAACGGGCACAAAAGAAAGATATTCCACATCCGCAGGTGGGGGAATTGGGAGTCTATCATGTACGTAAACGTGGAGATGTCGTAAAGGATGGCATGCCGTTACACTTCGGTCTGATCGGCAATCAGAATAGCGGTAAAACGACATTGTTTAATCAGTTGACTGGTTCGAATCAGCATGTTGGTAATTTCCCGGGAGTTACGGTGGATCGAAAAGATGGAACACTCAAGAAGCATGATGAAGCAACCGTAACGGATTTGCCGGGGATTTATTCCATGTCCCCATATACGAGTGAGGAAATTGTTACCAGAGATTTTTTGATTCATTCGAATGTCAATGGTATTATCAATATTGTAGATGCAACGAATATTGAACGAAATCTGTATTTGACTATGCAGTTGATTGAGATGGATATTCCAATGGTACTTGCGTTAAATATGATGGATGAAGTTCGAGAAAATGGTGGAACGATTCAGATTAATGCCTTAGAAAATGCACTTGGTATTCCGGTTATTCCGATTTCTGCCGCAAAGGGAGAAGGTATTAATGAATTAATTGACCATGCAGTGCACGTTGCAAAGTATGAAGAATGTCCGGGCAGATTGGATTTTTGTGAACCGGATGGTCCGGACGGAATCGGTGCAGTACATCGTTGTATTCATGGGGTAGAACATTTGATTGCCGACCATGCCGAGAAAGCAAGGATTCCAGAGCGTTTTGCTGCAACGAAGCTCATGGAGGGAGATAAACTGGTTCAGGAAGCACTCCATTTAGATGATAATGAAATTGAGATGTTAGAACATATTATTGCAGAAATGGAGCAGGAGACGGGCAAGGACAGAGAAGCAGCACTTGCAGATATGCGTTTCCGTTTCATTGAGCGAATCTGCGAAGATACGGTAGTGAAGCCGGTAGAGAGCAAGGCGCATACAAGAAGCGTACGTGCAGATAAGATTCTGACTGGAAAATATACAGCGATACCGGCATTTATTGGAATTATGGCATGTATTTTCTGGCTGACATTTGGTGTCATTGGCGCAGGATTATCTGATTTGCTTACATTTGGAATTGATTGGCTGACACAGATTTGTGATGATGCATTGACAGCTTATGGAATCAATGAAGTTGTCCATTCACTTGTGATTGACGGTGTATTTGCAGGTGTGGGAAGTGTCCTGAGCTTCCTGCCAATTATCGTTGTGCTGTTCTTCTTTTTATCAATCTTAGAAGACAGTGGTTATATGGCACGAATTGCGTTTGTTATGGATAAATTGCTCCGTAAGATTGGTTTATCCGGCAGAAGTTTCGTTCCGATGCTTATTGGATTTGGCTGTTCGGTTCCGGCAATTATGGCGACAAGAACATTATCATCAGAGCGTGACAGAAAGATGACGATTCTTTTGACACCATTTATGAGTTGCTCGGCGAAGTTACCGATTTATGCATTGTTTACGGCAGCATTTTTCCCAAAGTACAGAGTACTTGTGATGGTTATTTTGTATTTTACGGGGATTCTTGTTGGAATTATTTTTGCACTGATTCTAAATCGCACAGCCTTTCAGGGCGAACCGGTTCCATTTGTTATGGAATTACCAAATTACAGACTTCCGACATTAAAGAGTGTAGGCCAGTTAATCTGGGATAAAGCAAAAGATTTTATTACAAGAGCGTTTACATTAATTTTTCTTGCTTCTATTATTATTTGGTTTTTACAGACATTCGATATGCGGTTCAATGTCGTTGTCGATCAGAAAGACAGCCTGCTTGCAGCTTTAGGCGGATTGATTGCGCCGATTTTTGCGCCGCTTGGGTTTGCAGATTGGCGTGTTTCGACAGCGTTGATTACAGGATTTACAGCGAAGGAGAGTGTTGTCAGCACATTAACAGTATTGCTTGGCGGTAATACGGATGCTTTAGGAACTTTGTTAAGTCCGTTTACGGCATTTGTATTTTTGGTGTTCACACTGCTCTATACACCTTGTGTTGCTGCGATTGCAGCAGTCCGCAGAGAGATGGGAACAAGAAGAGCAGCATTGATTGTTGCGTTAGAACAGTGTATAATAGCATGGTGTGTTGCTTTTTTGGTACACACGGTTGGAATGTTATTTTTTTAACACATGCTGTGTAAATAGTATAAGATAATACATAAGAGCAAATGATGGTTTGCTGCATAGAAAATAACGTGCCACTTATATTTTTGGAAAAAGAATATAGGTGGCATTTTGTATGTGAAGGAATATACGCAAGAGAATCCTACTGTATGCTTGTAAGGTAAGCGTGAATATGGTGGGATAAATGAACGAATGATAGTAAGATTTTTTAAGTTAATGAGAATCTTATGAAGAATATAGAAATAGAGTTTTCAGGAAATGGATTGATTTTTGTCAGAAGAATGGAGGATGTTTCAAGATGAATATCATTGCAGGAGTAATTATTCTGGTACTGGTAGTCTGGATTTATGTTGCAGTTTCATATGTACACAATAAGAAGATGAACTGTACAGACAAAGAAGGCTGTAATGGAAATTGCATGAGTTGTTCCATGCATCAGACAAAGTAGGTAGGCATTTATGGATAAAAAATACAAAGAAAAAATCAAAAAATTGGGTGCATATATGAATGGCAATTCAAAGTTTGAAGTGCCGATGATACCGGGGATTTTGGCTTGCTTTGAACTATTGCTGTCAGAAAAGGAAGTGGATTATCTTCTGATGGTGGAAAATGGTTCTTATACAAAACAGGGCTTGCAGGAACTATGGCAGATGCCGGATGAAGAATTTGCACCATTTTTTAAAAATCTTGCGGATAAGGCATTTATCTGGCAGAGACGAGGTGTGGGAGAATATGAGTTGACACCGATTTTTCCGGGGTGGATAGAATTATATTGTTCCGGAGAACAAAATGATACGCGAAAAAAGGTGCTTGAACGATTTGGTGAACTGGAAGATTTGCTGAAATGGCTGAATATTCCGCCGATTCGTGCATACATGAATCGTGTAAATACCAACAAAATGAAAAAAGAACCAGGCAGAATGTCAACAGCAGTTGCAAGAGGAGGCAAGACGATTGAGATTAATAAAAAATTGACAGCAGAACAGACAGTGTATACAGCAGGTGAGATTTATGCCATTCTTATGCGGCATAAAGATGAGTTATCCGTGATGAATTGTTTCTGCAGAATGAAGAAAGAATATGCCGGACATACCTGTAATTTTCATATGCCGATAGAAGGCTGTATGGCAGTCGGCAGAATGGCGGTACAGTTAGCAGAAGCAGGAATTGCAAGAATGATTTCGTTAGAAGAGGCAATTAGCCTGATTCAGGAATTTGAAGATAAGGGAAGTATTCATACGATTTATCATTATGGTGTCATTTCAGAAGAGGAAGAAGTGGTTATCTGCAATTGTTGTGTGGACTGCTGTTTCTTATATGGAAGTTATAATGAAGGTGCTTTGTCTCAGCTTTTGATGAAGGCGTATTTTAAGCCGGAAATCATAGATGAGAGTAAATGTGTTGGCTGCAATCTGTGTTATCGATATTGCCCAACGAAAGCGACTTACTATGATAAAGAGAATAAGAAATTGGTGTTTGATGAAAGTAAATGCGTAGGCTGTGGACAGTGTGTAACACAATGTAGATTTCCGGTACGTCATATGGTACGTGATGAGAGAAATATTTTCGTAAAGACACCGAAGCCGTCTGTAAGAAAGATTGTACGTTGATTTTTATAAGATTTAGGAGTCAAAAGGTGCAATTTGACCTCTTGAAACGAATATACACCTTTTTACACCCGAATCGTTATAAATAAAAATGTAGTTGAAAGCACCATTAATTATAGTGACAGGAGAATGGAGGATGCATGAAGGAACCGTTTGCAGAGAAATTTTAGACATTGCATTGCAGGCAGCAAAAGAAAATGATATTGAGAAGATTTATCGTATAACGATGGTAAAAGGAATGAATTCCTGTATTCATGATGAGGAACTGCAATTTTATTTTGAAGTAATCAAAAAAGGAACGATTGCGCAGGATGCGGTGTTAGTGGTAGAATGTGATGAGACGATTACAGAATATCATTCTGAATATGTAAAGAATATAGAAGGGGAGTAAGGTATGATTGAAATTTATCGAACAGATTATGGAATTCTGAATAAATTAGATGATTACTCCGAGGGTGCATGGGTCAATCTTGTAAATCCGACAAGAGCGGAGTTGGCAAAGATTGCAGAGCAGTATGATATTGAGCCGGATGATTTGGCGACAGCACTCGATGAGGAGGAAAGCTCCCGTATTACATTAGAGGACGGTTATACACTTCTGTTGGTGGATATTCCATCACCGGAGGTTCGTCATGAGAAGAAGATGTATACAACAATTCCACTGGGTATTGTGATTAAACAGGACACAATTATAACAATTTGCATGGAAGAATCACCGGTTATCAGTTATTTTATTAAGAATCGGGTACGTGATTTTAGTACAAAAAAGAAGATGCGTTTTATTTATCAGTTGTTATTCCGTTCTGCATCGTTATACCAGATTTATCTGCGTGGAATTGATAAAAAGAGAATAGAAATAGAAGAGAGAATTGAAGGCGATACCCAGAATGTGGATTTGATTGAATTGCATGAATTAGAGTCCACACTGGTTTATTTTGCGACTTCTCTTCGTGCGAATAGTATCGTTATTGAGCGTCTGCGCCGTTATAAGAGACTAGAACAGTATCCGGAAGATATGGAACTGCTTGAAGATGTTATGGTCGAATATCAGCAGGCGATAGAGATGACGGGAATATATCGTGATATTATTGATGGTACAAGAGAACTGTTATCGGCGGTCATTGACAACCGTTTGAATAATGTAATGAAGTATCTGGCATCTATTACGATTGTTATGTCTATACCGACAATTATTTCAGGCGTATATGGAATGAATGTGGCAGGAGAGGGAATGCCATTTTCAAGCGAATCTTATGGATTTGCAGTGATTTGTGCAATCATTCTTGTTGTATCCATTGTTACGATGATTATTTTGAAAAGAAAGAAAATGCTATGAGATATACAAATATTATATTTGACTTAGATGGAACATTATTAGATACGATTCAGGATTTGACAGATGCGGTAAATTATGTGTTGTCGATGTATCAGTATCCGACATATAGTATTTTGCAGATTCAGTCTTTTGTTGGAAATGGAATCCGTAAGCTCATGGAACGAGCAGTGCCGCAAGGTGAAGAAAATGCACAGTTTGAAAGTATTTATGAAGCATTTCGGTCATATTATACAGAACATTGTAAAATTGCGACGAAGCCGTATGACGGTATTGTAGAATTATTAACAAAGCTACGAGAAGAGGGATGCAGTCTTGCAGTGGTATCTAATAAGAATGATGCAGCAGTAAAGGCATTGTGTGCGGATTTCTTTTCGGAAGAAATTCAAATTGCAATTGGGCAGAGTGAGACGACAAAAAAGAAGCCTGCACCGGATACGGTATATAATGCAATGCAGGAAATGCCGCAGGGAAATACGTTATATGTAGGCGACTCTGAGGTGGATAAAATGACTGCTGATAATGCAGGATTAGATTGTGTGTTAGTGAGTTGGGGGTTTAGAGAAAGACAGCAATTGTGTGATATGAATCCGGTTGCAGTCATAGATGCGCCATTGGAGTTATTGAATCTTATTTAAAAAGAAACAGAGTATGGAAACAAGATAAAATATAGAAATAAAAGTAGAAATAGAATTAGAAAATAAAGGAGATACCTGTATGAAATCAATATTGGTAATTGGCATGGGGAATTTTGGATATCATCTCGTTCAGAAACTTTCAGAGTTTGAAAATGAGAATGAAGTTATGATTATAGATCGCAGTGAAACAAGAATTAGAGATTTATTTGCACAGGTATTTAGCGCAAGAGTCGGAGACTGTACAAATGTAGAAGTACTGCGAAGTCTTGATATTCCACATTTTGACGTGGTTATCGTATGTATCAATGAAGATTTCCAGAATAGTTTGGAGGTAACAAGTTTGGTAAAAGAACTTGGTGCAAAATATGTTATCAGTGCAGCAAGCAGAGATATTCAGGCAAAGTTCTTATTAAAGAATGGTGCAGATGAAGTTGTTTATCCGGAGCGTGATGTTGCAAATAATATTGCGACTACAGTAAGCAACAGTCATATTTTTGATTATATTAAATTAACGGATGAATATTCGATTTATGAGATTCCAATCATACCACAGTGGATAGGAAAGTCTATCAAAGATGTGAATGTAAGAGCAGAATATAATATCAATATTATCGGAATTGTGTCAGACGGCACGACAATGATTATGCCGTCTGCGGATTATATATTCTGCGAAAATGATCATATCAAGGTAATTAGTGAAAGAGAAAATATCAGAGATATTTTACAGCATATTTAGTTGTAATTAGTTATATATTTTCTCCCAGCGGGAAACAAGCTCAACTGCTTCCGGTTCAGAGGATACTTTGGTTACAATCATATTATCTAAGTAGATTTCATAGACAGGATATGTCTTTTCTGTATTTCCGTGATGTACTTCTACTTTGTGAAATGTTACTCGTTCCATAATGATTCTCCAATCTTTTTTCATTCAAGCACTTGAGATTTTGTTATAACGTCCCTAACGATTCGCTATTATAGCATGAACATTTTTAAAAGAAAATACATATTATGCGATTGGTACTAAAGTATTATCGTGCAAATTGCACAGAACAGCAGTTCTATATGAATAAAATTAAAAATATTCTTGTATAAATTAGTGCGATAATGTATAATTTTTAAAGGCTTTTTGTGCAATATAGTTAATATATTTTACCGTGACACATTTTTTATTGTTATGGATAATGTTGCATGACAGATGTGTATATGCGTTTTCACTAAAAATATATTATATATACTTTACATAGTGCATGCTTTTTTAGAAAGTTTCGGAATATGTCATTAGGGACAGCGTTGGCACAATATAAAAAGAATAAAATATATTTTTTTCATACATATCAGGTTGTGAAAATTTTATAAAAACAGAATCAAAAACGAAATATATAAGGGGATACAAACAGAGTGAAAGTCGCACAGTCAGAGACTTTCAACGATGTTTTCCATGATTTTATAATTAGTATTTTATAACTATATATGGTGTTTCGGTATTGACGTTTAATACTATATATTGTAGAATTGGTTCTGTTGAGAACAATGGTCTTGCTTGTGAATAAGCAGGACTTTTTGTATGTAACATAGATAAATACACAGAAAAAACAGGGATTGATATACTACATATTGTGTTTACAAAGTACCAAAGCAAAAGCAGGTATGTTTCTGTGCAGATTGGCAGTTAGGAGTGAAGTTTTAGAATGAAAATTATTAAAAGAAGTGGGTCAGAGGTTACATTTGATATAGCCAAGATTATGGCAGCAGTAGCAAAAGCGAATAAAGAAGTTGTACATAATGAAAGATTGTCTGATGAACAGATTGCAATGATTTCACAGAATGTTGAAGATATTTGTCAGGAGATGAATCGTTCGCTCAATGTAGAAGAAATACAGGATTTGGTTGAAAATCAGATTATGAATCTTAGAGCATTTTCTGTAGCAAGAAAATATATCACATACCGTTATAAGAGAGCGTTGGTTCGTAAGTCCAACTCAACAGATGAGCAGATTTTAAGTCTGTTAGAGTGCAATAACGAAGAGGTTAAGCAGGAGAATTCCAACAAGAATCCAACAGTGAACAGTGTTCAGAGAGATTATATGGCAGGAGAGGTAAGTAAGGATATTACGAAGCGTTTCTTACTTCCACAGGACATTGTAGATGCACACGAACAGGGATTGATTCATTTCCATGATTCTGATTATTTTGCACAGCATATGCATAACTGCTGTTTAGTAAACTTAGAGGATATGCTGCAGAATGGAACTGTTATCAGTGAAACAATGCTTGAGAAGCCACATAGTTTTTCAACAGCCTGCAATATTGCAACACAGGCGATTGCCCAGATTGCAAGTTCACAGTATGGCGGACAGAGTATTTCACTTGCGCATCTTGCTCCATTTGTACAGATTAGCCGTGAAAAGTTTATCCGTAAAGTTCGTGAAGAATTTGACAAGACAGGAATTGAATATACAGAAGAAAAGGTGCGTGAAGTCGCTGAATTGCGTGTACGGGAAGAAATTAAGAATGGTGTACAGATGATTCAGTATCAGGTCATTACATTGATGACAACAAATGGCCAGGCACCGTTTGTTACAGTATTTATGTATTTAGATGAGGTACCGGAAGGACGTACAAGAGATGATTTGGCACTTGTTACAGAAGAAGTGTTGCGTCAGAGAATTCAGGGAGTTAAAAATGAAAAGGGTGTATGGATTACACCGGCATTCCCGAAACTCATCTACGTGCTGGAAGAAGATAATATTACAGAAGACTCTAAGTACTGGCATTTGACACAGCTTGCAGCAGAGTGTACAGCAAAGAGAATGGTACCGGACTATATTTCTGAGAAGATTATGAAGAAGTTAAAGGGCGGAAACTGTTTCCCATGTATGGGATGTCGTTCATTCTTAACGGATTATCAGGATGAAAATGGAAAACCAAAGTTCTACGGCAGATTCAATCAGGGTGTCGTAACCGTAAATCTTGTAGATGCAGCATGTTCGTCAGGAAGAGATATGGATAAGTTCTGGAAGATTTTGGAAGACAGATTGGAATTATGTAAGAGAGCTTTAATGTGCAGACATTACCGTTTGAAGGGTACGCCGTCAGATGTAGCTCCAATTCTCTGGCAGAATGGTGCGCTTGCACGTTTAAAGAAGGGTGAGACGATTGATAAATTATTATATGGCGGATATTCTACAATTTCTTTAGGATATGCAGGATTGTGTGAATGTACAAGATATATGTGCGGCGTTTCTCATACAGATCCAAAGGGAACAGAATTTGCATTAAAGGTTATGCATTATCTGAATGATATGTGTCATAAGTGGGCAGCTGAAACAAATATTGATTTCAGTCTCTATGGAACACCATTAGAATCAACGACATACAAGTTTGCAAAGTGCTTACAGAAGCGTTTTGGTAAGATTGAAGGTGTTACAGATAAGAATTACATCACAAACAGCTATCATGTAAATGTTCAGGAAAAAATCAGTGCATTTGATAAGTTGAAGTTTGAAGCACAGTTCCAGGAATTATCACCGGGTGGTGCAATCAGTTATGTAGAAGTTCCGGATATGGCAAATAATATTCCAGCAGTACTTTCTGTTATGCAGTATATTTATGATAATATTATGTATGCAGAGTTGAATACAAAGAGTGATTATTGTCAGGAATGTGGATATAACGGACAGATTCAGATTATTACAGACACTGATGGCAAACTTATCTGGGAATGTCCAAATTGCGGCAACAGAGATCAGGATAAGATGAATGTTGCAAGAAGAACTTGTGGATATATTGGTACACAGTTCTGGAATCAGGGACGTACACAGGAGATTAAGGATAGAGTGTTACATTTATAAAAGAGAAGTTGTCCGGAATCAACAGACCTTTAAGATTCTCGGAAAATGAAACATTTTTAATCAAACCACAAGAAGATCAACCAACAGAATCTTCTTGTGGTTTTCCTATATACAAAATATATGATTTAATATTACGATGAGATAATAAAATTTATAAAAATATAATTTACAAAATATAGCATAGGATATACAATAGATTTCCGAATGAATGGATATGACCGTACTGTAAAATGGTGCGGATATTGAATAGTCAGAGGAAAAGGCGTAAAAAATGAAAGCGTTGGATAATGATTTTTTTGGAACAGCAAGAATTTCAAGAATTTTACTTCGGATTGCCCCACCTGTTATGTTCGCACAGCTGATTCAGGCATTGTATAATATTATTGACAGTCTGTTTGTAGGGCGTTATGCACAGTCGGGGCTTACTGCATTATCTATTATTTATCCCATTCAGCTGCTTATGATTGCATTAGCGGTTGGAACAGGTGTGGGGTTAAATACTGCGATGGCAGCCAGATATGGTCTTGGAGATGAGAAAGAAGCGAGCCGGTATGCAGGTGTGGGGACAGGACTTGCGTTGATGTTATGGTGTGTGTTTGCAATCGTATGTTGGAGCGGTATGCCGTTTTATGCAAGATTGTCAACAAATTCACAAGAAGTCATTGATGAAGTGATTGTATATGGAAGAATTGTCTGCGTATTTAGTATCGGGTTATTTCTTGAAAGTATGTGGACAAAAGTAATTCAGGCAAAAGGCGATATGGCAACACCGATGATTGCACAGATTATTGGTGCAGTAACGAATATTATCTTAGATCCGATTCTGATTTTTGGATTGGGCGGCTTGCCGCGGTTTGGAATTGCAGGGGCAGCCATTGCTACGGTTACAGGGCAGATTGTAGCAGCAGGGGTTGTATTTCGGAAAGGTTACTATAAATCCTTACCAATTACACAATACATGCCATATGTGCGGCGTATTTTTGCATTGGGCTTTTCTAATATTTTGATGCAGTCAGCGTATACATTTTACATATTTGGATTAAATCTGATTCTGGCATCGTTTTCGGATGCAGCAGTGACGGTTCTGGGACTATATTATAAATGGCAGACGTTCTTTTTTATTCCATTAGGAGCAATGCAGACTTGTATTGTGCCGGTACTCAGTTTTAACTATGCAGCAGGAAATTCCCATCGGTGCAAGAAAACGCTTGTAGAATCTGTAGCGTTTGGAATGGTGTTAATGGCATTTGGTACAGCCTGTTTTGAATGTGTTCCGGCATGGATGTTATCTGTATTTTCAACTGATGCACAGGTCATTGCAATCGGAACGGGAGCATTTCGAATGATTGGACTTAGTTTTATTCCAATGGTTACATCACTGATATTTCCGGTCTTTTTCCAGGCACTGGGGCTTGGTGGCCGAAGCTGTCTGCTGACGGTTATTAGGACGATGTGCCTGTTTGTGCCGCTCGGATTTTTATTTTCACGATTTGGATTGGCATATTTCTGGCTGACTTATCCTGTAACGGAAATAATTACAACAATGTTTGGGATGGTATTTTATTATAAATTTGTGAAGCAGGGATTTCAGATAAGATAAGATTTGTTTTGTGTACAGGGCGCACAATGAATGGGCAAAGGTTGCATTTTTTATAAATAATTGTTAATATTTCAGACAGGGATTTCATCGGGAATTATCTTGTTTAAGGTGTATGTATTTTATCGATTTTAATAAAGAATAAGGTGAAAAAATTATTTCGATTAGATGCATGTTGCAAACAGGAAGATGATAAAAATTGTTTGATGCAAATGATTGTTAAATCAAAATTAGAGAAGAATATACAGAAAAGAAAGACGAGGATATTTAATATGGATGCATATACAGGATTTGCATATGTTTATGATGAATATATGGATAATATTCCTTACGAAGAATGGACAGGATATTTAATCAGCCTGTTAAAGGAACAGGGAATTGAGCCACAGATGCAGGTCGCAGATTTAGGGTGTGGAACAGGCACGGTAACACAGATTTTAGACCGCGCCGGATATGATATGGTAGGGATTGACAATGCACCGGATATGCTTACCATTGCATCGGAAAAGATGTATGAATCGGAACAGGAGATTCTATATAGCTTACAGGATATGAGAGATTTTGCATTTCCTTATGAAATGGATGCAATGATTAGTATCTGTGATTCGATGAATTACATTACAACGCCAGAAGATTTAACAAGTGTATTTTCCTGTGTGCAGGAGAATCTCAAAGAGGGCGGAGTATTTATATTTGACTTAAAGACGATTCATTTCTTCCGTGATATTTTAGCAGATAATACATATGCAGAAAATCGGGATGAATCGGCATTTGTATGGGATAATATTTATCACGAAGATACCAGAGATAACGAGTATGCGCTGGCAGTCTTTATAGAGAACGAAGAAGGTACGTTTGACAGATATGAAGAAAGTCATTTTCAGCACGGATTTACACAGAAAGAAGTGGCAGAGGCAGCAGATAAAGCCGGACTTGAAATTGTGGCAGTCTATGATGCTTTTACGCATGATGCGCCAAAGGAAGAAAGCGAGCGTTATTATTACATTTTAAGAAAATAATATTTATAATGAAAATAACAAATGATATAGAGAATAAAATAGAAATGTTTGAAATTAAGATAAATATCCAATGGTGATAGGCTAGTAAAGAAAATGCATATTATTTTGGATAAGATGGATTGTGAAAATAAAAACAAAAATAAAATAAGACAAAATAGAATGGAGATAAAATATGGGTGATACAATCGTAAGAGCAATTGCAGCAGATGGTCAGATTCGTGCATTTGCAACAAGTACTAAGAATATGGTAGAAGAGGCAAGAAGCCGTCATAATACAAGTCCAATCGCAACGGTTGCACTCGGAAGACTGATGAGTGGTGCTGCAATGATGGGCGTGACGATGAAGAATGATTCGGATGTCTTGACGGTTCAGATTAAAGGAAATGGTCCGATTGGAGCAATGACAGTTACAGCTGATCCGAAGGGAAATGTCAAGGGATTTGTGGCACATCCGGAGGTAATGCTTCCATTAAAAGATGGAAAGTTAGATATTGCAGGAGCTGTAGGTATCGGTGTATTAAGTGTTATTAAGGATATTGGTTTAAGAGAACCATATGTGGGAGATACCATTTTAATTACGAGTGAGATTGCAGATGATTTAACATATTATTATGCAAATAGTGAGCAGGTGCCTTCATCTGTAGGACTTGGTGTATTGATGAACAAGGATAATACGGTTGCAGCAGCAGGCGGATTTATGATTCAGCTGATGCCAAATGCCACAGAAGAAGTGATCGAAAAGCTGGAAAACAGAATTAAAGAAATCAAGTCTGTTACACAGATGTTAGAACATGGAATGACACCGGAAGAAATCTTAGAGCATATTTTAGGGGATATGGGACTTGAAATCTTAGATACGATTTCAACACAGTTCTATTGTAACTGTTCAAAAGAGCGTGTGAGCAAGGCAGTTATGAGTATCGGTGCAAAGGATTTGAAGGAAATGGTAGATGATAATAAGCCAATCGAAGTGAATTGTCATTTCTGTAACAGTCATTATACATTTGAACCGGAAGAACTTTCAGCGATGTTAGAAGCTGTAACATCACGCTAAGAATGGTTAAGGGGGCGCAAATGAAAAATATTATACTGATTGGAATGCCGGGAAGCGGTAAAAGTACGGTCGGCGTTGTATTGGCAAAGAGATTAGGATATCATTTTATAGATTCTGATATTGTCATTCAGGAGACTTATAATCAGACATTAGAACAGCTTATTGAGGCACACGGCGATGCAGGATTCATTCAGATTGAAAATGACGTGAATAAGAATATTGAGGCTGAAAAGACGATTATTGCAACAGGTGGAAGTGCAGTATATGGGGCAGAGGCGATGGAGCATTTTCGCAAAATTGGTACAATTGTGTATCTTCAGGTCGCAGAAGAGAATCTCGCAGAGAGGCTTGGAAGCCTGAAAGAACGCGGTGTTGTGTCAAATGGAAAGACGACTGTCCGGGAAATATTAGAAGACAGGCAGCGTTTGTATGAGAAGTATGCACAGATTACAGTGTGTCAGGATCATAAAACTTTGCGGGAATCTGTAGAAGAATTGAGCGCACTCATTGAAACTAAATAAAAATTGGAGTATAATAGGTTAGAATAGGGCTTAAAAAGCTGTTACTAGGAGGATAATCATGGAAAACGAAGCTGTTTCAAAGAATTTTATTGAACAGATTATTGATCAGGATATTGCAGAGGGACATTGTAGTAAAGTAGTTACACGTTTCCCACCGGAACCAAATGGATATTTACACATCGGACATGCAAAGTCTATTTTATTAAACTATGGACTTGCAAAAGAGTACGGTGGACAGTTTAATATGCGTTTTGATGATACGAACCCGACAAAAGAAAAGGAAGAGTTTGTTGATTCTATTAAAAAGGATGTTGAATGGCTCGGTGCAAAATGGCACGGAGATGTTTTATTTGCTTCAGGATATTTCCAGAATATGTATGAGGCTGCTGTAAAACTTATCAAAAAGGGAAAGGCATATGTATGTGATCTTACACCGGAACAGATTCGTGAATACCGTGGAACATTAACAGAGCCGGGGAAGGAAAGTCCATACAGAAACCGTTCTGTAGAAGAGAATCTTGCACTTTTTGAAGATATGAAGAATGGCAAATTCAAGGATGGAGAAAAGGTTCTTCGTGCTAAGATTGATATGGCATCACCAAATATCAATATGAGAGATCCGATTATTTATCGTGTGGCACATATTACACATCACAGAACAGGAGATCAGTGGTGCATCTATCCGATGTATGATTTTGCGCATCCGATTGAAGATGCAACAGAAGGAATTACACATTCTATCTGTACATTGGAATTTGAAGATCACAGACCACTTTATGACTGGGTGGTACGTGAAGTAGGATATGAAAATCCGCCAAAGCAGATTGAATTTGCAAAGTTATACTTAAACAATGTTGTTACCGGAAAACGTTATATCAAAAAACTTGTAGAAGATAAGATTGTAGACGGTTGGGATGATCCACGTCTTGTATCCATTGCGGCACTTCGCAGAAGAGGATTTACACCGGAATCTATTCAGAACTTTGTTGAACTTGTAGGTGTTACAAAGAGTCAGGGCGCGGTAGAATATCCAATGCTTGAGTATTGTATCCGTGAGGATTTGAAGCTCAAGGCGAATCGAATGATGGCTGTTCTTGATCCTGTTAAGTTAGTAATTGATAACTATCCGGAAGGACAGGTTGAATATATGGAAGTTGCCAATAATCAGGAAAATCCGGAACTTGGTACACGTAAAGTTCCATTTACAAAGGAATTGTATATTGAAAGAGAAGACTTTATGGAGGAACCTCCTAAGAAGTATTTCCGTCTCTTCCCAGGCAATGAAGTGCGTTTGATGAATGCATATTTTGTAACTTGTGTTGACTTTAAGAAGGATGAAACTGGCAAAATTACAGAAATTCACTGCACATATGATCCGGAAACAAGAGGCGGTAATTTTACGGGACGTAAGGTAAAAGGTACAATTCATTGGGTATCTGCAACAGAAGGCAAGAAAGCGACAGTTCGTCTTTATGAGAATATTGTTGATGAAGAAAAGGGTGTATACAATGAAGAGGATGGCTCTATCAATGTGAATCCGAATTCATTGCAGGTCCTTGAAAATTGTTATGTAGAGCCTGAATTAATGAAGGCAGCTGCGGAAGATAAGTTCCAGTTTGTAAGAAATGGATATTTCTGTGCAGATTTAAAGGATTCTAAGGAAGGAGCACCTGTATTTAACAGAATTGTTTCACTGAAGAGTTCATTTAAAATGCCTGCGAAATAATTAGAAATGGTGAAGAAGAATGGCAGAAGAATTAGAAAAGAATGAAGAAACACTCATATTTGATAAGAAAATGGAGTGCCCAATCTGTGATAAAAAATTTACGACAAAGCAGGTTAAGACAGGCAAAGCACGTTTTCTTGGAACAGATGATGATTTAAGACCACGTTATTCTAAGATTGATACAATCAAATATGATGTGTGTATGTGTCCATATTGTGGATATGCATCTGTAATGCGTGACTATGAGAATGTTACGCCAAAGCAGAGAAAACTTTTGATGGAGAAAATCGGAAGCAAGTACAAAGCTGAAATGGCAGAAACAACTGTTTATACATATGATATTGCGATTCAGCGATATAAGATGGCATTGCTTACGGCAATGACAAAACCGGCAAAGCTGAGTGAGGTATCTTATTTGTGCCTGAAATTATCATGGTTATATCGTGGTAAAATTGAAGAAATTGAGCAGGAAGAACTCACAGAGAGCCAAAAGACAGCGATTGCACATTGTCAGAAAAATGTTGACCAATATGTAAAGCAGGCATATCAGGGATTTACGGAAGCGTTGTTAAAGGAATATCCGCCAATATGCGGTATGGATGAAATGACAATGAACTTTCTGATGGCTGTTTTGGCAAAAAAAAGTCAGGATTATGATGTTTCGAAAAAATTCGCATTTATGGTTGTCAGTTCAAAAAATGCATCATCAAAGATGAAAGATAAGGCACGTATGCTCATAGATGCAATAAAAGAAGAACAGGGAGAAAGTGAATAGTTTTTTTGGGAAAGGCATGGTCTGATTGATGGAAAAATTGAAATCTTATATGACAAAGTGCTGGCAGTATGAATTTGTACGCACATTGATATGTTCCATCGGCTTGAATATGATTATCGAATGTCTGAATCAAAGAAGTCTGGTCGGATTCGTAATGATTGTTACGAATCCGATTGTATTTTTGTATAATACTTTGATTCTGTTTGCAACGATGTCAATAGCGTTTATTTGTAAAAGAAAGCTCTTTGTATATGGTACAGTTGGTTTTGTGTGGCTGTTGCTTGCAATCATTAATTTTGTCGTGTTATATTCGAGAAAAACGCCATTTACAGCGATGGATATTTATTTGATCAATGATGCAATTAAAGTAGTTCCGTTGTACTTAAATTTATTTCAAATGATTTTGATTGTGATTGCAGTGACTGGTGCAATTGCAGGATTGGTCTATTTGTTTATCAAAGCACCCAGATATACGGGAAAGATTGGATATGCAAAAAAGGGAATGGAATTTGCAGTTGTAATTGCAATGTTATATTATGCAACCAATCTGTTTTTGGCATCCGGCTTTTTGAGTAAGAATTTTGGGAATCTTGCCAATGCATATAAAACCTATGGCTTTGCGTACAGTTTTTCATGTAGTGTTGTAGGCAGAGGAATCAGAAAAGATAATGAGTATTCTTCTGAGTATATGAACTCTTTAAAAGAGACACTGGATAACAAAGAAGCCGAAAATTCAGAATCCCATCCGAATGTAATTTTTTTACAGTTGGAATCTTTTTTTGATCCGAACTTTGTGGAAGGTACGAAATATTCAGAAAACCCGGTACCGGAGTTTGAACGGTTGGTCAGAGATTATTCATCCGGTTATCTGAGTGTGCCCGTATTTGGTGCAGGTACGGCAAATACGGAATTCGAGGTACAGACAGGAATGAATATGGATGATTTTGGACCTGGAGAATATCCGTATAAGACGGTTATGCAGACGAAAATATGTGAGTCTATGGCATATAATCTGAGTGAATTAGGATATGCTACGCATGCGCTGCATAATAATGACGGAACATTTTATGATCGATATAAAATATTTTCTCATTTAGGATATCAAACATATACATCTATAGAGTATATGCAAAATATAGAAAAAACACCAATGGGTTGGGCAAAAGATAAGATTTTGACATCAGAAATTGCGAAAATCCTGGATACCACAGAGGAGTCGGATTATATCTATGCCATATCCGTACAGGGGCATGGTGATTATCCGAATGATATAACGGATGAAACCGAACTTCCAATTAAGGTAAAGGGCTTTTTTGACGAATCAAATAAAAATGCATTTCGTTATTATGTGAACGAGGTTCATGAAATGGATTTGTTTGTGAAAGAATTAACAGATTATTTAAGCCAGAGAGATGAAGAAACGGTACTTGTAATGTATGGAGATCATTTGCCGGGATTTGCATTTGACAGTAAAACATTACAGAATCAGGATATTTATCAGACACAGTATGTGATATGGAGCAATTTTGATATGCCAAATGAGAAGAGAGATTTGCAGGCATATCAGTTATCAGCATATGTTTCATACAGATTGGGAATCAATAATGGTTATATAAATAAATTTCATCAGCAGTTTTTAGAAACAAATCAGGAACCGACAGAAGAATACCTTAAAAATCTGAAAATATTAGAGTATGATTTATTGTATGGGGATGCAGATATTTACAATGGAAAAGTTCCATATGTTGCGACACAGCTTCAGATGGGAACGGATGAGATTGATATTACACAGATGTATAATTATAATGATACGATTTGTATAGAAGGAAAAAATTTTAATGAATACAGCAGTGTGTTAATCAATGATGAAGCATATTCGACAGAAATAGTCAGTGACCGGTTATTGCGTGTATCGAACCATACACTAAAGCCCGGAGATGTTGTATCTGTTATACAGAGTGGAAAAGATAAGATAGAATTGAGCCGGGTATATCAGACATATGGGGAATAAATATGGTATTGCATATTGTTCTTAGACGAAAATGAGAATTTATGAATTATTTTTGTATGAAAATACGAAATAGACAGTATAATTTATTGACAAGACAGTGTACAAATGGTAAACTTTCAATTGGTATTATATGCCATATATTTTTTTGGAGGTACTATCAATGAAAGGTACAGTTAAGTGGTTTAACAACCAGAAGGGTTACGGTTTTATTAGCGATGAAGAAGGTAATGATGTATTCGTTCATTACTCAGGACTCAACATGGAAGGCTTCAAGTCATTAGAAGAAGGTGCTCAGGTAGAGTTTGATGTTACAGACGGCGCTAAGGGACCACAGGCTACAAACGTAACAAAGTTATAATCCCAAAGAGTGTTCAGTGTGCCTTTTTAATATACATTAAATCGTTATTGAAAAAGATATATTGTTTACAATTAAGATTATGAGGGGAGCAGTCGCATATGCGGCTGCTCTTTGTGGATATTTAAATTTTTATTAAAGGAGAATCGAAATGGAAGGTTTTGATATGACACAGACATTACCTGCAGGACTCACAGGAATGATTTCCGCAGGTGGTATTCTATTATTATCGGCATATATCGTATTTTTGATTGTTGTAATCAAACGCTGGCATGGAAGATTTATGCCGTTGTTGCTCGGTGTTATTTCATATGTAATTTTTGGATTTATTTTTTCAGAGCTGATTGTATCGGCACTTGCACTGATTCCAAGTATTGATGTGGCATTTGAATATAATCCGACATCGCAAAAAATTATTCAGGGAATATTAACGGCAGTTGGATTTACGATTGCAAGAGTGATTATGGGAAATATGTTAAAAGATCGTTTTGAACGTCAGGGAGATATTTATATGGCGGGAATCGGACTGAGTATTGGCGAAAGTTTTCTGGTAGGTCTTACATATATTTCATCACTGGTATGGTGTGTTAGCATTAATTCATCAGGGTTACAGACGACAGTAGAAGATGCGACGGCGGGAGTGTCAGAGCAGCTTGCGGCAGAAACAATTCAGTCGATTGCATCGTTGGTTCAGACACCGATTATTTTTTGGTTATTATTAGGTGTAAGCTGTGTGTTAGATATTATTATCGGCATTGTATTAATGAATGCGGTATATGGGGTTGTAAAGAAGCAGATTCCAAACTGGATAGCAGGTGTTACATTAGGAGTACATTTTATTAATGCAATTTCATTCCAGTTATATAACGAACAGTCATTGAGTAGTATTTTAATATGTTTTGCAGTGAAACTGATTTGTTTTGCTGTATCGGTTTATTTTATTACGGCACAGAGTCGTGGAAAGATTCAATATGAGGAAGAAGCATAAAGAAGACAACTTGCAGGAAGATGTTGTTCTTACGGAGAAATTGATTCGTAACGGATTGACACAGGAGCAGGTCGCTACCATGAAACAGCAGGGACTTACCAATGTACAGGTTACGAATCAATCCAAATCAATAGGGCAGATTATTGCAGGAAATGTTTTTACTTATTTCAATTTTATATTTGCAGTATTTTCAATGTTGCTAATTTTGGTGAGGTCATATATTAATATGACCTTTTTGCCTATTATTTTTTGGAATACATTGATTGGAATTATTCAGGAAATACGTTCAAAAAGAGTGCTTGATAAATTAACACTGCTAGATACGCCACAGGTAGATGTGCTGCGTGATGGAATTATTGAGAGTGTTTCGGCGGAACAATTGGTGTATTCAGATGTCTGTTATTTTTCCGCAGGAAGTCAGATTCCGGCAGATGCACGGATTGTAGAAGGACAGGTTCGTGTTAATGAGTCCCTGATAACGGGAGAGGCAGATGAAATTATGAAAGAAAATGAAGCAAAGCTCTATTCAGGAAGTTATATTGTATCCGGTCAGTGTAAGGCGGTATTGGAACGTGTGGGTCTTGAATCTTATGCAGCGAAATTAGCTATGGAGGCAAAGGCATCCCGTAAAAAAGAGCAGACAGAAATGATGCGCTCGTTAGACAGACTGGTCAAGATTATAGGGATTGCAATTATACCAATTGGCTGTATTATGTTTATACAGTCTTATTTCTTTTTAAACGAGACGTTGAAAGACAGCGTTGTAGCAATGGTAGCAGCATTGGTTGGAATGATTCCGGAAGGATTGTATTTACTTGCAAGCGTAGCGCTTGTTGTCAGTGTTATGCGTCTGGCAAAGAAGCAGATACTTGTGCATGAGATGGCATGTGTTGAAACATTGGCACGTGTTGATGTATTATGCGTAGATAAAACAGGAACCATTACGGAAAATCAAATGGCAGTAAAGAGCGTAATTCCATTGCAGGATGATGATGAAGTCTATAACAGACCGCTTCACCAGATGATAGGCGATGTTGTACAGAATCTGTCAGCAGATAATATTACGATGGAAACACTGCGGAAATATTTTGCAGTAGATGCATATGAAGCAGCTTATGAAACGATTCCATTTTCATCGGAAACGAAATTCAGTGGTGCAGTTTTTTCAGATAATACGTATTTGATTGGCGCACCGGAAAAGTTGTTGCTAGAACGCTATTCGGAGTATGAACAGGATATTATGCAGTTCACGGCACATGGTGAGCGCGTGCTGGTATTTGGATCGTATGATATGCCGGTTGGAAATGGAGACCTGCATCACGCAGTTTGTCCACTTGCATTTATTGTGATTGATAATCCAATCCGAAAAGATGCAAAAGAAACATTTCATTATTTTGCACAGCAAGGAGTTGCAATCAAGGTTATTTCCGGGGATCATCCTGCGACAGTATCGTATATTGCAAAAGAGGCAGGAATACAGAATGCAGAAAATTATATTGATGCCTCTGCGCTTGATACAGAGGATAAGATTAACGATGCTGTAAACAAATACACAGTATTTGGCAGAGTGCAGCCGGAGCAGAAACGTCAGTTTGTGCAGGCATTAAAGAAGCAGGGACACACGGTTGCGATGACGGGTGATGGTGTCAATGATGTGCTGGCACTAAAGAGTGCAGACTGCAGTGTGGCAATGGCATCGGGAAGTGAAGCAGCTTCTAATGCATCACAATTGGTGCTGCTGGATTCGGATTTTTCAAGTATGCCTTCTGTTGTATTAGAAGGAAGAAGAGTTGTAAATAATATTCAGAGAGCTGCATCATTATTTTTAGTAAAAAATATTTTTTCGATGCTGTTATCATTGTTTACAATTGTGACATTGAGTAAATATCCACTGTATCCGACACAATTGTCATTACTTGGAACGTTTACGATTGGTACGCCGGCATTCTTTTTAGCATTACAGCCGAATAAAAGCCGGATACGTGGTAATTTTGTGGAAAATGTTATGATAAAGGCATTGCCGGCGGGCTTAACAGATTTCTTTGTAGTATCAATTGTTTCTTTATATGGACAGTGGAAAGGAATCTCTCATGAACAGCTGTCTACAATGGCGGTGCTGGTACTTCTGACAGTAGGGATTGTTGCGTTGATTCGCATTTGTAAGCCATTTGACTGGATTCGAACAGGTGTATGCATTGCGATGGCAGTGGGAGCAGCATTTAGTGTTGCTTTTTTGAAAGTGCTATTTGCAATTGTTCCGTTATCTGCGCATTTGTGGTTGGTGACCGTTTTGATGATGGGATTGTCAGTCGTTGTATTCTGGATGAACTGTAAGGTAATTTGGCAGCTTGTTGAAAAGAAGAAAATACATCATGATAAGTAGTAATAAGGAGGAAATGAAAAGGTGAGTGAAGAAATAAATAGTGTTCAACCGAAAGTAGAAGAAAATAAAATGGGAATTATGCCGATTCCAAAACTGTTATTTAATATGGCGATACCGATGGTTATTTCGATGCTGATGCAAGCTTTGTATAATATCGTAGATAGTGCTTTTGTAGGAATGTACAGTTCACATGCGTTAGAAGCAGTGTCTATTGCATTTCCAATTCAGAGTTTGATGATTGCAGTAGCTACAGGTACCGGGGTAGGTATCAATGCATTGTTATCAAGACATTTAGGAGAAAAGCGGTTTGAAGCTGCAAATATTACGGCGAATACCGGCATATTTCTTGCAATTTGCAGTTATATTGTATTTGCAATACTTGGTCTTACGATTGTAAAACCGTTCTTTCGGATGCAATCTGATTTGCAGGAGGTTGTAGTATTTGGCGAACAGTATCTAACGGTTATTACAGTATGTGGTTTTGGTATTTTTGGAGAAATTGTAAATGAACGTCTTCTTCAGGCAACCGGCAGAACATTTTATTCTATGATTACACAGGGAACCGGTGCGATTTTAAATATTATCTTAGATCCGATATTAATATTCGGTTATTTTGGTGTTCCGGCATTGGGTGTTCGTGGCGCGGCTATTGCGACAGTTATCGGGCAGTGTGTTGCATGCATCCTTGCAATTATTTTTAATATTACCGTAAATAAGGAAATTACGTTAAAAATTTCACAGATAATAAAACCGAAAGCACGAGAAATCCTGCTGATTTATGAAGTGGGAATCCCTTCAATTATTATGGCATCCATTACATCATTTCTGACCATTGGAATGAATTTGATTTTAAAGAAATTCTCAGAAGATGCCATTACAGTGTATGGGGTGTATTATAAGCTGAATAGTTTCATATTTATGCCTGTGTTTGGTTTGAATAATGGTATGGTTCCGATTCTTGCATATAATTACGGAGCACAGAAGAAAGAACGAATTCATAAAACGATTCGTTTGGGAATGGCTTGTGCTGTTGCATATATGTTGGTTGGTCTTGCAGTGTTTGAACTGATTCCGGACAAGTTGTTGATGATTTTTAGTGCAAATGATAATGTAATGGCAATTGGTACGGTTGCTTTAAGAATCATTGCATTAAGTTTCTTATTTGCAGGAATTGGAATTGTCAGCAGTACTGTATTTCAGGCAATTGGAAATCCATTGCACAGTTTGTTGATTTCAGTACTCAGACAATTGGTAATTATTCTTCCGGTAGCTTATTTGTTGTCGTTTACCGGAAATGTTGATGCAGTGTGGTGGTCATATCCGATAGCGGAAATCATCTCATTTATTTTAAGTGTTATTTTCTTGAGAATAACATTGAAAAAACTGTAAAACATATGGAATCAAAGAAAAATTAAGTGAATATTCAATGAATAAAAGACGATACATATTCTATAATGAAAAAGAATATGTTATACTTATAGTACATACAAAGAGAATCATGGTATATGGGTTGTATGTCTATCAATGAGAAGGGGATTGCGGGACAGATGATATTTATCGGGGAAAGAGAAGTTATCTGTCGCTGTAAGATACTTATAAAGATGTTTGGAGGAAGCAATTATGTTTGGTAAGGCAAAAAAAGGAGAAAGTGTATCAGAAAGCAAAGATATTGAATTGTTGATGCAGGCATTAGATGGTCTGATTGCACAGAATTTTGAAGAAATAGATGTATCTGCGTTTGATAATCCGATGTACGGAGAGAAAGTCAATGCAGTATTGGATGCTTTTAAGAAATCAAACAATAATTATGTTATGCGTTTGAATGAGGCTATGGCTTCTATTGGAGATAATTCCTATGTAAAGACGACGCAGGATCAGGTTATGTCACAGACACAGGCAATTCGTGATATGAAATCAGCCGGTTCTGATTTGGAAAATTCCATTGAAGATATTACAGAAACGATGGCTAGTATTCGTGATAATACGCATGAAGCCATTCATGTTGCAAAAAAGAGTACAGAGACGATGAATGAGAGTATCAAAGTAGTCAATGAATCTTCTGAACGAATTCTGGAAATTAATAGACAGGTACAGGAATTTCATGAGAAAATCGATAAGATTAGTGAGATTGTAGACATTGTTAAAAAGGTAGCCAGCCAGAGTAATCTTCTTGCATTAAATGCATCAATTGAAGCAGCAAGAGCGGGAGAAGCCGGAAAAGGATTTGCAGTTGTTGCTGATCAGGTACGTCAGTTATCAAGTAATACATCTGAATCTGCAGAAGATATTGTTAAATATGTATCAGAATTAAGAGAAGATATTACACGTCTTGCAACAGAGATGGATGATACAACAACAAAGTTATCAGAGGGGAACTCAAAAGTAGAGGTTTCATTAAAAGATTTAGACCAGATGAATACGCAGTTGTCAGGAATTGATGAAAATATTGAGTCCATCTTTACGGCAATTGATGTGCAGTCTAATGTTACAAAAGATTTTACAAAGCAGATTGATGCCATTTCAGACAGTTATCAGAGTCTGTCAGAGGATTGTAAGGCACTTGGTACACATGTATATCAGATTGGTCGTTATATTGATACGGCAAGAAGTGATATGGTTCGTGGCTGTGCAAATATTACACAGATTGACTGGCTGAAAGTATTTGAAATTGACCACTTCATTCTGATGTGGCGTGTATACAATAATGCAGCAGATTATGAACGCTTAAAAGTTACACAGCTGAATAATCCGACAAGCTGTAAGATTGGTAAATGGCTTGCTGCACAGACAGATACAAGAATTACAGGAAGTTCAGAGTTTAGTGCATTAAAGAAGGCACATGAAGATATTCATAAATATGCTACACTTTCATGGGAAGCAAGAGACAGAGATGATATTGAAGGTGCATATGCATACTTTGACAAGACACATGAGGCGTTTTATGTATATCAGAAAGCAATTCGTGCAATGCAAGATCATATGCGTAAGATAGGTATAACAGAAGAAACGCAGATTGTGATATTTAGAAATTAAAAATTATGCAAATAACGGGCTATGTGTATGTTTTATACGTACACATAGCATTTGTTGCTTTCACAACAAATTACCCGGATATAGGTTGTTATTTCTAAAAAGATCTAATTGGTGTATAATAGTTATACAACAAAGCAATATAAAATATCATAAAGTGATGTTATTTTGCATTATAAAGTGAGGTTTCATATGGAAAAAAATGAAAAATCAGTAATTGTCATAGGACACAAGAATCCTGACACGGATTCAATCTGTTCGGCGATTTGTTACGCAGATTTAAAAACAAAGGTTACAGGCAGAAAGCACATTCCAAAGCGTGCAGGACATTTAAATGAGGAAACACAATATGTTTTAAAGCAGTGTGGAGTTGAAGTACCGGATTATATCAAGGATGTTCGTCCGCAGGTGGCGGATATTGAGATTCGCCATACGAAGGGAGTTTCAAAAGATATTTCCGTAAAAGATGCCTGGACGAAGATGAAAGAGTTAAATGTTGTAACATTGCCGATTACAGAGAAGAAAAAATTGACAGGATTAATTACCATTGGTGATATTGCACGTTCTTATTTTGAAGTATATGATAGTACGGTATTGTCAACGGCACAAACGCGGTTTGAAAATATTGTTGATACATTAAACGGCAGTGTTGTGGCAGGTGATATTGATCAGGTATTCATGGAAGGAAAAGTTGTTATTGCAGCAGCAAATCCGGAGATGATGGAAAATTATATTGCACCGGGCGATATTGTTATATTGGGAAATCGTTATGAGGCGCAGTTATGTGCCATTGAAATGGAAGCAAAATGTTTGATTGTATGTGAAGGTGCAAATATTTCAAAGACAATTACAAAGTTTGCAAATGAGCATAACTGTATTATTATTCGTACGGAATATGATACGTATACGGTCGCCAGACTGATTAACCAGAGTATGCCAATTAGTTTTTTGATGCGCAAGAAAGAAGACGGACTTGTCAGCTTCCGAACAGATGACTTTATTGAAGATATTCAGGGAATTATGGCAAAGAAACGCCACAGAGATTTCCCAATTGAGGATGCAAAGAACAATTATGTGGGAATGATTTCCCGTCGTAATTTGTTAGGCGCAGGCAGAAAGCAGATTATTTTGGTGGATCACAATGAAAAAGGGCAGGCAATCAGTGGAATAGAAACGGCACAGATTTTAGAAATTATTGATCATCACAGAATCGGTTCTATTGAAACAGTAACACCTGTATTTTTTAGAAATCAGCCATTGGGATGTACGGCAACCATTATTTATCAGATGTATCAGGAATATCATATAGAAATTGAACCGATGATTGCATATTTGTTATGTTCTGCAATTATTTCGGATACATTGATATTTAAGTCACCAACATGTACACAGGATGATATTGATGCGTGTGAAGCACTTGCAGAAATTGCCAATATCGATATTGTTCAGCACGGAATGGCAATGTTTGGTGCGGGAAGTAATTTATCATCAAAGAGTGAAAAGGAAATTGTTTTACAGGATTATAAGAAGTTTTCAGTCAATGATGTAACGATTGGTGTTGGTCAGATTAATACAATGAGTCAGGATGAAATTGACAATGTCAAAGAACGCGTTGCACAATATATTGAAAAAATGGTTGTGGAAAGTGGTGTTGATATGGTATTTTTTATGATGACGAATATTATGAAAGAATCATCAGAAGTTATATGTGCCGGCAAGAGTGCAGAGTCGCTGCTTGCCAATGCATTTAATGTACAGGTGAACGATGGAGGTGCTGTTTTGGAGAAAGTTGTATCCAGAAAGAAGCAGTTCTTCCCGGCAATTATGGAGACACTTCAACAGTAAAATTAAGAAAAGAATCGAGGCAAAATTTTGAAAAAGTTAAAAAGAGACGAATTATGCTGGTGTAAGAGTGGCAAGCATTATGGTGATTGTCACATGGCATTTGATAAGAAGTTAGATGTATTTCAGAAGAAATTTCACAAGGTACCACCGAGAAGTATTATTAAAAATGAAGAACAGTTACAGGGGATGCGTGAGAGCAGTAAGATTAACGTGGCTGTATTAGATTATGTGGCAGAACATATTCACGCTGGAATGACAACAGAGGAAATCGACCAGATGGTATATGAAAAGACAACAGCGATGGGTGGTATTCCGGCACCGCTTAATTATGAAGGATTTCCAAAGAGCGTGTGTACTTCTATTAATAATGAGGTATGCCACGGAATTCCGTCGAATGATATTATTCTTGCAGATGGTGATATTATCAATGTAGACTGTTCTACGATTTTGAATGGATATTTTTCAGATTCATCAAGAATGTTTTGCATTGGCAATGTATCAGAAGAGAATCAGAAGTTGGTTCGTGTAGCGAAGGAATGTGTAGAATTAGGTCTTGCACAGGTTAAGCCATGGGGACATTTAGGGGATGTTGCACATGCGATTAACGAACATGCGAAGGCAAATGGATATACAGTTGTAAGAGATGTCGGCGGACACGGAATCGGTTTGGAATTCCATGAAACACCATTTGTCAGTTATGTTATCAAGAAGGGAACCGGTATGGTAATGGCACCGGGGATGGTATTTACGATTGAGCCGATGATTAATGCCGGAACCTGTGAAATTTATGTAGACGATGATAACGGTTGGACAATCTACACAGATGATGACAAAATGTCAGCACAGTGGGAGATTATGGTTCTTGTTACGGAAGATGGTTACGAAGTGATGTCTTGGTAAGGGTGTTTTGAAGTCAAAAGGTTTGTGGCGATGCCGAAAGTAGCTACGCACCGGAGAATATACTGATGAAGTGAAACACAACAAGCAGGAAAATATTATTTGGATGCCTGCAACATGTTTGAGCCGCAGGTGAGTTTTGCAGGCACTCCCAATAATACTTCTTCCTACTTGCGTCAGTACGTTAAATTCTTCCGTCCATCTATCAGGCAGGGTTTCTCCACAAACCGAAACTTACTGGCAGCCCTTTTTATCAAATTCCGGATTGTACATATAGAAGTTCTTGTTGTCTAACTGATTCTGGATGATTGACAATCCTTCACCAAACCGCTGGAAATGAACGATTTCTCTGGCTCTTAGAAATTTTAAAGGCTCTAATACATCCGGATCGTTGGTTAAGCGAATCAGATTGTCGTAGGTGGTACGTGCTTTCTGTTCGGCTGCCATGTCTTCAAACATATCTGTAATTGCATCACCTTTAGACTGAAATTCGCAGGCGTTAAATGGAATACCACCGGCAGCCTGCGGCCAGATACCTGCAGTATGGTCAACATAATAAGCTTCAAAAGGTGTGCCTTTGATCTGCTCCATCGAAAGATTTCTGGTAAGCTGATGAACCATAACACTGACCATTTCAAGGTGGTTTAGTTCTTCAGTGGCAATATCGGTTAACAGACCGGATACTTTGCGATAAGGCATGGAATAGCGTTGTGACAGATAGCGCATGGAAGCACCGGATTCGCCGTCAGGACCGCCGTATTGGCTAATAATCATTGCAGCCAGAGAAGGATTGGTATTCTTAATATGAATTGGATATTCCAGACGTTTTTCATAACCCCACATATTAACCCTCCATTTCCCATGGCATAGGTGTCATAACCCAAGACCAATAATTTTGATTTTCAACCTGATAACAGTCAAGTGGACCGTAATTTTGTTCATAATATTCTTTATATTTCTGATATTGTTCTTTTGTTTGCGTGTAATAGTTCATTGCATCACGGTCGTCAGGATGCGTATCAAGAAACAGAATTGTCTCTGTCATTGCAAATCCTAATTCATAAATGTTTTGCATACATCTGTTTTTATCAATCTTCATATTACAAGACATCTTGTTATCATTCATTCCGTTATTATAATTCGAATTCGAGCCGGTATTGTTTGGAGAACAGGACATGCCCATATTGCGTCCCATATTTTTATAGATTAATCTGGAATCATTCATGAGCGGGAACCTCCTTTAAAAGGTTTGTTGAGAGCTTCAAAGAGTGTTCCGCATTTGAGAGCTTTTTGTGGTTCGTAGATGTTTTTCCATTTCTGCCATGGAACATATCCCATTGCAACGACCTGCTCGTATGAACAGTTTGCACCTTGCATTGTCATATGGATACTCCTAAATATTGTTCATAGTTATTGTATGGTTTTTAACAAACTTTGTTACACCATTCACAAATATCACAGAAAATGTGTTACAGAATATAATATATTGTAAAATCTTTTGTGGAGGAGCTGCATGAGTAATAGTTCATTTGTGGATATTACAATGCTTAGTCCAAATTGTAACAGTCCCAGAAATCAGCCAATTCGAAAGATTACGATTCATCATATGGCAGGGATATTAAGTGTACAGCGTTGTGGAGAAATTTTCTCAGATGCAAATCGTCAAGGTTCATCAAACTACGGAATTGATTCAGAAGGAAATGTAGGATTGTATGTTGATGAAGGAAACAGGGCGTGGACATCTTCAAACGCAGAAAATGATAATCAGGCGGTAACCATTGAAGTATCGAATTGTGAATATGGTGGTCAATGGGCAGTATCAGAAAAGGCATATGCAAAGTTAATTGATTTGTGTACGGATATCTGTATGCGAAATGGAATTGATCATCTTGAATATACAGGGGATGCTAGTGGAAATCTTACTATGCATAAGTTTTTTGCTGCGACGATGTGTCCGGGACCATATTTAGAAGCACGTTTCCCGGATATTGCGCAACAGGTTAATGAACGGCTGCAGAAAGGGGAAAATAATGCCAGTTCAATTCGTAATGAAAAGGAGGTGGAGCCGGATATGACACAGGAAGAAAAAGCGTTGTATACACAGTGTACATTTGTAGAATTGTTAGGTCGTCTGGCAGACGAAAATGGTTTGAAAAACTACTGTGCGCAGATACCGGATGATGTGTCGTGGGAGGATGATTTAAGCAGCTATGTAGATGATAATATTCGAGCGTCAGAGGAGTATGCACAGTATCAGCGCCGACAGTATATTGATAAATGTTATCATTTACTGCTTGGCAGAGAACCGGATGAAAATGGTATTCATACGTATATGCAGTATGCCAGATTTCGGGATATTTTTAAAAATATCTATCAATCGGAAGAAGCGCAGCAGTATCGAAATGCTGCAACATAGAGTAAATGTAAGCAAACTGTTATACAAAAAGAGTTTACAGTAACGCAAAAATATAGGTTCTGGTGCGAAAAGATGTTGTAATGTCACAGACAGAAATAAATGATACATTTTTTGGCACTGGAATTCCATTTGTTACTGCTTGAGAAAGCTTGTGTTTTATTGTATGATGAAAATATTCTGAAATAAAGAAAATAGAAAGTTGAGAAATGATGAAAGAGAAAATATATACCATTCCCGTAAATGATGCATTCGATAAAGAAAGCGAATGTCCTGTGTGTTCAATGAAGTATGTATTGGAACAGGAGGCTGTTGCATATGTAATGGGACCGAGTTATATGGAAGATGATATGCGGGCGATGACGGATGAAATGGGATTTTGTGAGAAGCATTTACAGGCTGTATATAATATGGAGAATCGTCTGGGGTTTGCATTGGTAATGAAGACACATTTGGATAAAGTTATCTCAGAAATAGAAAAACGCAGTGTAGAACCGGCAAAGGGAAAGCTGTTTCAGAAAAAGATTGAACGGCCGGAAGTGAATACATATATCGAAGAACTAAATCAGAAATGTTATGTGTGCAACAAGGTATCTGCAACGATGGAGCGTTATCTGGATACGATTTTGTATTTGTATAAGACAGAGGAAGTATTTCGGGAAAAATATCATGCCAGCAAGGGTTTTTGTACAAGTCATTATGCGGATTTGATTGCACGTGGAAATGAGAAGCTGTCAGGAACTGTAAAGACGAATTTTTTGGAGGAAACCCAGCGGTTATATTTGGATAATATGAAACGTGTCAGAGATGATGTGGCGTGGTTTATTAATAAATTTGATTATAAATACGCCAAAGAACCCTGGTACAATGCCAAAGATTCACTTGTCAGGGCAATGACAAAGGATAATTCGATTTTAGAAGAAGAATCATAAGGGTTGATACTTGATGATTGTTAAAAAAATAACAAAATAACAAAAAAATAAGTTGATAAAATTTGGATAATAGCTGTTATGACAGCGATATGTTTATCAATCATAGGATATGAAAGCAAGTACTTTAGAAGGAACGAAAAAGATGCAGATAATACAATCAGGAGAAGATATTTTACTGCGGGATGTAAGAAATTTTGATATTACACAAACATTAGAATGTGGGCAGTGTTTTCATTTTGTGAAACTTGATACACGGGAATATGCGGTAGTGGCGTATCAGCGGTTGCTGCATATCAAACAGACAGAGCAAGAAGTTATATTTTATCATACAACAGAGCAGGAATATGATCAGATATGGAAATCGTATTTTGATTTGGAGCGAGATTATGAGAAGATTCAGCAGATTTTGCTTGCACGGGATGACCGGTTACAGGATGCAATTGGGAAGATGGCAGGCGTTCGTATTTTGCAGCAGGACTTTTTTGAAACATTGATTTCGTTTATTATTTCACAAAATAAGCAGATTCCGCATATCAAACAGATTGTTGCAGCGATTTCGAAGGAATATGGAACGTATTTAGGGGAAATGAATGGACAGGTATTTTATGCATTTCCAACCGTTGCACAACTGTCAGCAGTGTCAGAAGAACAGTTAAGAGCCTGCAAGGTCGGATTTCGTGCGCCTTATATTATGGATGCAGTTGCAAAAGTTGCAGAAGGAGCGATTTCTGAGCAGCAGCTTCAGACACAGTCAGATGAGGTCTGCATGCAGACCTTGCAGCAGATTAAAGGTGTAGGCAGTAAAGTTGCGAACTGCGTGGCACTGTTTGGACTTGCAAAAAGAAGCGCATTTCCTGTGGATGTCTGGATTAAACGTATTATGGAGACATTATATTTTGATGGAAATGAAACGAATGTCAGCACAATAGAACGATTTGCCAAGGAACATTTTGGAAAGCTCGGAGGGTATGCACAACAGTATTTGTTTTATTATGGCAAGACGACGGGAATCGGAGTGAAAAAATAAATGATACTGTTTGATAAGAAAACGAATGAAATAAAGAAATACAGGAAAATATTATCAAACAGAGGATATGACAGGGAATAAAAAGAAAAATACAGAATATATTTAAAATAGCAGTTGACAAATAAAGGTCAGAGTGCTATTTTATTTGTAACGATGTTAGCACTCATACAAAAAGAGTGCTAACAAATACAAATAGAGAATGAAAGGGCTGCCAAGAAACATACATGATGTGACAGCGGAATGGAGGATTATATGAAGTTAGTACCATTAGGAGACAGAGTCGTAATTAAGGCGTTGGTTGCAGAAGAGACAACAAAGTCAGGAATTGTTTTACCGGGACAGGCAAAGGAAAAGCCACAGCAGGCAGAAGTTATTGCAGTAGGACCTGGCGGAATGGTTGATGGCAAGGAAGTTAAGATGCAGGTTAAGGCAGGCGATAAGATTATATATTCAAAGTATTCTGGAACAGAAGTAAAACTTGATGAAGAAGATTTAATCATTGTTAAGCAGTCAGATATTTTGGCAATTATTGAATAATGAAAAAAGAGCAGAATGAATGTTAAAAAATATTCGATGCGTGTTCTTTATGGATAGATGATTAGAGCAAAATAGATTATTAGAATAATAAATGGAGGAAATGAGCATTATGGCAAAAGAAATTAAATATGGTATTGAAGCTAGAAAAGCATTAGAAGAAGGCGTAAACAAGTTAGCAAATACAGTACGTGTAACAATCGGACCTAAGGGAAGAAATGTTGTACTTGATAAGTCTTATGGCGCACCATTAATCACAAACGACGGTGTTACAATTGCAAAGGATATCGAATTAGAAGATGCATTTGAAAATATGGGTGCACAGCTTGTAAAGGAAGTTGCTACAAAGACAAATGATGTGGCAGGTGATGGTACAACAACAGCAACAGTTCTTGCACAGGCAATGATTAATGCAGGTATGAAGAACTTAGCAGCAGGTGCAAACCCTATCGTATTAAGAAGAGGTATGAAGAAGGCTACGGATTGTGCTGTTGAAGCCATTGCAAAGATGAGCCAGAAGGTTAACGGCAAAGATCAGATTGCAAAGGTTGCTTCTATTTCAGCCGGTGATGCAGAAGTAGGTCAGCTTGTTGCAGATGCAATGGAAAAGGTTTCTAACGATGGTGTTATCACAATCGAAGAATCTAAGACAATGAAGACAGAGTTAGACCTTGTTGAAGGTATGCAGTTTGACAGAGGTTATATCTCAGCTTATATGGCGACAGATATGGACAAGATGGAAGCAAATCTTGATAATCCATACATCTTAATTACAGATAAGAAGATTTCAAATATTCAGGAAATCCTTCCAGTATTAGAGCAGATTGTACAAAATGGTGCAAAGTTATTAATTATTGCTGAGGATATCGAAGGGGAAGCTCTTACAACATTAATCGTAAATAAGTTAAGAGGAACATTCAATGTTGTTGGTGTTAAGGCTCCGGGATATGGCGACAGACGTAAGGAAATGTTAAAGGATATTGCAATTCTTACAGGTGGTCAGGTAATTTCAGAAGAACTTGGACTGGAATTAAAGGATACAACAATCGATATGCTCGGTCGTGCTAAGTCTGTTAAGGTTCAGAAGGAAAATACAGTTATCGTTGATGGTGAAGGAAATAAGGAAGATATTGATGCAAGAGTTGCTCAGATTCGTGCACAGCTTGAAGAGACAACATCTGACTTCGATAGAGAAAAGTTACAGGAAAGACTTGCTAAGTTAGCAGGCGGAGTTGCTGTTATCCGTGTTGGTGCTGCGACAGAAACAGAAATGAAAGAAGCAAAACTTCGTATGGAAGATGCATTGAATGCAACAAGAGCAGCCGTTGAAGAAGGTGTTATTTCAGGTGGTGGTTCTGCATATATCCATGCATCTAAGGAAGTTGCAAAACTTGCTGAAACACTTACAGGTGATGAAAAGACTGGTGCAGAAATCATCTTAAAGGCACTCGAAGCTCCATTGTTCCATATCTCAGCAAATGCTGGTCTTGAAGGTGCAGTAATTATCAACAAGGTAAGAGAATCAGAAGTAGGGGTTGGATTCGATGCTTATAACGCAGAATATGTCAACATGATTGAAGCAGGTATCCTTGATCCTGCAAAAGTTACAAGAAGTGCTTTACAGAATGCGACAAGCGTTGCTTCAACACTTCTTACAACAGAATCTGTTGTTGCAAATATTAAGGAAGATGTTCCAGCTATGCCGGCAGGTGGTGCAGGCGGAATGGGAATGATGTAATTCCTGAGTTTAGAAATGGCAAAAATTTAGTCAGTAAAATATAATGAAAAGGCTATCAATATGTGGTATAATCATATTGATAGCTTTTTGCTTTATAAGAAATGGCTTCGTATTTTATAAAATTATAATATTTATTACAACTACAATTTCTGTGTTGTGTGATAAAATAAAACAGACAGGTTATACTGTCATGAAAATAGATAAATAGCAATAGAAGAAAGATGGATATATTTATGGAAAATTTACCGGTAGAACAGATTATTAAGGCGCAGCCGCCAAAGTCATCGTATGCATGGAAGGGCGCGATGATTGTTGCATGTATCTTAGCAGCGACAACCATTCCTACGATGTATGCAGTTGGTGTGATTCTGCTTGCAATTTTAGTAGTGGCAACGATTATTGTATTTCGTTATTTCAATGCAGAATATGAATATTCCCTTGTGGATAATGAATTGACAATTGATAAAATCATGTCAAGATCCATGAGAAGAAGATGTGGAGTATATCAGATTGCAAAGACAACTGTTTTTGCAAAAACAGGGTCACAGGCAGCACTTCGTATGGAATATCAGAAACTTCGTACGGCAGATTATACAGCGAATGAAGGAAAAGAAAATGTAGCTGTTTTATATACACTGAATCAGCAAAATGAACTTGTTCGTATTTTTATTGAGCCGAATGAAAAGATGGTAGAAGCATTTCGTAAGGTCATGAATAAAGATGCATTTCAATATGAATAATATTATAAGGACCTTTTAGATTGTGAGTAAATATAAAGACTCTAAAAGAAATAAAATTGGATAAAAATACAATGTTATTTAAAAAGAATTCAAATTAAAATCAAAACATATATTCGCCTTTTTGCGTATGCAAAAAAAGACAAGTAATTTGTCTTGATTTGTTTGACATTTGGTTTTAATTTTGATATATTATGTAACAATACAAAAAAATAGAAGTGAAATTCTACGAAAAAACAGAAAGCGAGGATACGGTAAAATGGGTAAAATTATTGGTGAAGGAATTACATTTGATGATGTGCTTTTGGTACCACAGTATTCAGAAGTTACACCAAATATGATTGATTTATCAACGAACCTTACAAAGAAAATCAAGTTAAACATTCCACTTATGAGTGCAGGAATGGATACTGTAACAGAGCACAGAATGGCAATTGCAATGGCTAGACAGGGCGGTATCGGTATTATCCATAAGAATATGTCAATCGAAGCACAGGCAGAAGAGGTAGATAAGGTTAAGCGTTCAGAAAATGGCGTAATCACAGATCCATTTTATCTTCACCCGGAGAATACATTAGAAGATGCTAATAATCTCATGGGTAAGTTCAGAATCTCTGGTGTACCAATTACAGATAATGATGGTAAGCTGGTAGGTATTATTACAAACAGAGATTTGAAGTTTGAAGAGGATTTTTCTAAGAAGATTAGTGAGTGCATGACAAGTGAGAATCTCGTAACAGCGCTTGTTGGTACAACATTAGAAGAAGCAAAGACAATTCTTGGCAAAGCAAGAAAGGAAAAACTTCCAATCGTAGATGAGAATTTTAAGTTAAAGGGATTAATCACAATCAAGGATATTGAGAAGCAGATTAAGTATCCTTTATCAGCACATGATGAACAGGGCAGACTTCTTTGTGGTGCTGCAGTAGGTATTACGGCAAATGTTATGGAACGTGTTGATGCTCTTGTAAAGGCGAAAGTTGACTGTATCGTTATTGATTCAGCACATGGTCATTCTAAGAACATTATTGAAACATTAAAGAAGATTAAAGCTGCATATCCGGATCTTCAGGTTATTGCCGGTAATATTGCAACAGGCGAAGCTGCAAAAGCACTTTGCGAAGCAGGCGTAGATGCAGTTAAGGTTGGTATCGGACCTGGATCTATCTGTACAACAAGAGTTGTAGCAGGTATTGGTGTACCACAGGTTACAGCTGTTATGGATGCATATGCAGAAGCAAAGAAATATGGTATTCCGGTCATCGCTGATGGCGGTATCAAGTATTCAGGTGATCTTGTTAAGGCTATCGCAGCAGGTGGTAGCGTATGTATGCTTGGCAGCCTTCTTGCAGGTTGTGATGAAGCACCTGGTACATTTGAATTATTCCAGGGTAGAAAGTATAAAGTATACAGAGGCATGGGTTCTATTGCAGCTATGGAAAATGGCAGCAAGGACAGATACTTCCAGACAAATGCAAAGAAACTTGTTCCAGAAGGTGTAGAAGGACGTGTTGCATACAAGGGACTTGTTGAAGATACCATCTTCCAGTTAATGGGTGGTTTACGTTCAGGTATGGGTTACTGTGGAGCTCCTACAGTACCGGTTCTTCAGGAAACAGGTAAGTTCATTAAGATGTCTTCTGCCGCATTAAGAGAGAGTCATCCACATGATATTCATATCACAAAGGAAGCTCCTAACTACAGTGTAGAAGATAAGTAAGATTTTGGATGTAATTGTTATCATTTACAGATGAATATAGACGTTCTTATGGTTTACATAAGAACGTCTTTTTCATGCTTGTATGTGTTTTTTGGTGCTAGATTTTTTATAACATCAATTTTTAAAACTGTGAAATGTGGAATTAAATGAAATAGGATTATGGTCCTATTTGATAAGAAAAATAGGTGTTTTGGCTTGATATACTGTCAGAATATTAGAAAAGATGAAATAGATTTATAATCAATTGCGTTTTTACTTGCGGAATATACAGAAAGTGTAGTATAATTTTATCATAAAATATCGGGTTTCATAAGGAAGTGTAGAATTCTAGTAATATATAGGTTGGGCAAGTATACTAGACATATGCGAAGTGGAACAGTGTAGTGTGTGAATGGGAAACACAGGCTGCAGACGAACATAAGATTTACATATTTGGGGGACTTGTGGGAAGTACCGGTTGGTTGGTTTGATGCATTCAAGGAGAAGAAATATGAAAGATATGTTGTTCAGTAAGTACATAGCAAAGAATTACATGGGAAACAGCCTGTCAGACAGAGAATTGCGTGTTCTGAAACAGGGAAATATCGATGAATTAGTTGCTACATTTGTTAAAATGAAAAATGAACGGTATGTTCAGCAATTACAATGTGTTCTAAAGAATCTGAGAAGATATATGGGAGATTGCATTGTACTTAATAAAATATCAGTAAGCGAAGATTACAAGGGAGACTTTTTAGGGTGCCAGGTTATGGATGGCGATATGGATGTCTTTTTTGCAATAGAGGGTGATCAGCAGGCGTTATTAGATATTGCGTCAGGTTATGCACAGGAAGAATTTGATACATTTAATGAAGATGCATACGATTCGGTGTGTGAGATGATTAACTGCATTAATGGCGCATTTGCTGTGCAGCTGAGTAATGATGATGTTGAAGTTGCCTTACATCCGCCAGTATTTTATGGGGATATACAGATGAACAGTGATAAGGGATTCTATCTGGTAAATATGGAGGTTCACGGGAAGCCTTTTAATATTGTAATGGCGATTGATGAAAGTGTAGATATAGTTGGAAATGCAAGTGCATAAGAAAAAGAAGTAGCTTTGGACACATAATGGATATTTGCACAGGAGCAAATGAAAAGAAAGGTATGGTTGTTGCTATGGAAAAGATTTTAATTGTAGACGATTCAAAAACATCAAGAAAGTTTTTAAAGAATATGTTAACCGAATCAGGATATGAAGTGGTTGCAGAAGCTGTTGATGGTGTCGATGGTGTCGAAAAATATAAAGAGGTTCATCCGGATATTGTAACTATGGATATTACAATGCCTCATTTGGATGGAATTGATGCAGTATCAGAAATTATGAGAGTTGACCCAAATGCCAAAATTATTATGGTGACAGCAGCAGGTCAGAAGAGTAATGTTGTGGAAGCGCTCAAGCGTGGCGCAGTTGATTTCATTCAGAAGCCTTTTGAGAAAGAAGTTATTGCAGAAGTAATTAAGAAAGTAATGGAAGAAGAATAGATGTATAATTATAAAATGACAGTACAGTATGACGGTGGCAGATATGATGGTTGGCAGAGAATGGGTAAGGATGATTCGTCGAATACCGTTTCTTATAAATTGACAGAGATTCTTCATAAGCTGACAGGAGAACAGGTTGAAATTTTTTGTGGAAGCAGAACAGAAAAAGGCGTTCATGCATATGCACAGACTGCGAATTTTAAGCTGAATACAAGACAGAAAGATTACGAGTTACGTAATTATTTTAACAGATACCTGCCAAGAGACATTGCAGTATTATCTGTTGAAGCGGTAGATGAACGTTTTCACAGTCAGCTCAATGCAAAGAAGCGTGTGTATGAATATCAGTTAGATACGGCTGATATCGCAGATGTATTTGACAGAAAATACTATTATCATACATTTGAGAAAACGGATGTTGATGCGATGCGTACAGCAGCAGATTATTTTATTGGTGAGCATGATTTTCATGCATTTACAACAGCAAAAAAGAGTAAGTCGGTTGTGAAACGTATTGACCGTATTGATATTATTGAAGACGTACAGAATGAGAAACTTGTAATTCGTATTACTGCAAATGACTTTTTACATAACATGGCGAGATTTATGGTAGGAATGTTATTAGACGTAGGAAATGGATTGAAGAAGCCACAGGATGTAGAAAAGGCATTGTCTGGTGACACTGTTCAGATGTCTTTGCCGGCAGAACCGCATGCATTATTTTTAAAAGAAGTTTTATATGAAAATTAACAATATTCCCACAGTCAGTTGGCTGTGGGAATATTTTTGCTTTTTTTTTTATAGGAATTGTGCTATGATAATATGAACCGATTGAAACCAAAAGGAGAAAAATCATGAAAACAGTGATTGAACAGATATCAGAAAAGTTAGAAGCTGCATTTGCAGCATGTGGTTATGATCAGAAATATGCGAAAGTAAGCGTATCAAACAGACCGGATTTGTGCGAATTTCAGTGCAATGGTGCTATGGCAGCAGCAAAGGAGTATCATAAAGCTCCATTTATGATTGCAGATGAAGTTGTTGCACAGCTAAAGCAGGATGAGGATTTTGCGAGTATTGAAAGTGTAAAACCGGGATTTATTAATATTATTGTATCGGGGGCATATCTTGCAGATTATGTCAATACAATGGCAAGAACAGAGAAATTTGGCTTCGAGACAGGAGATGCACCAAAGAATGTCGTTGTAGATTATGGCGGAGCAAATGCAGCAAAACCGTTGCATGTAGGACATTTGCGTTCTGCTGTTATTGGCGAAAGTATTAAACGAATTGAACGTTATGCAGGCAATACAGTAACAGGTGATGTTCATCTTGGAGACTGGGGTCTTCAGATGGGACAGATTATTGAGGAGTTAAGAGATCGTAAGCCGGAACTGCCTTATTTTGATGAAAATTTCAAGGGTGAATATCCGACAGAAGCTCCATTTACCATTGCAGAGTTGGAAGAAATTTATCCGGCGGCAAGTGCAAAGTGTAAGACAGATGATGCTTTTCTTGCACGTGCGCATGCAGCTACATTGAAATTACAGAGCGGAGATCCTGCATGTACAGCAATCTGGAAACATATTATGAATGTATCAAAGGCTGATTTGAAGAAGAATTATGATAATTTAAATGTAACCTTTGATTTATGGAAAGGTGAAAGCGATGCACAGCCATATATTCCGGATATGGTACAGTCTTTTGTTGATCAGGGAATTGCTTATGAAAGTCAGGGGGCACTCGTTGTAGATATTCAGGAGGATACAGATACGAAGGAACTTCCTCCTTGCATCGTAAGAAAGTCAGATGGTGCGGCACTTTACGCAACATCAGATCTTGCGACAATGGTTGAAAGAGAAAAATTATTACATCCGGATACATACATATATCTTGCAGATAAGCGTCAGGAATTACATTTTACACAGGTATTCAGAGTTGCGAAGAAAGCTGGCATTGTAAAGCCGGAAACACAGATGACATTTTTAGGATTCGGTACAATGAACGGAAAAGACGGTAAGCCGTTTAAGACACGTTCCGGTGGTGTTATGCGTTTGGAACATCTCATTGCGGATATTAATGATGCTGTATACAAAAAGATTACAGAAAATAGAACAATGGATGAAGAGGAAGCAAAAAAGACTGCAAAGATTGTAGGTTTGGCTGCGTTAAAATATGGTGATTTGTCCAATCAGGCATCAAAAGATTATGTATTTGATATTGAACGATTTGCTTCTTTTGAGGGAAATACAGGTCCATATATTTTGTATACAATTGTACGTATTAAATCAATTCTGAATAAATATATTGAAAATGGTGGAGATTTAAAAGAGCTTCGTGTGAATTCAGAACAGAGTGCTAGTGAGAAGAGTCTTGAACTTGCACTTGTAAAATTTGCAGAAGTAATTCGTGCTGCATATAAAGATAATGCGCCACATAGAATTTGTCAGTATATTTACGAGATTTCTAATGCATTTAATGGATTTTATCATGATACAAAGATTCTTGCGGAGTCAGATGCATCAAAGCAAAAGGGATATATTGCATTAATTAGTATTACAAAAGCAATCTTAGAACAGTGTATTGAACTGCTTGCAATTGAGTGTCCTGAAAGAATGTAACAGATACAGGAAATAGTATAAGGGAGGAACGGCAGAGACTGTCGTAATAAGAATTATGAAGTTAATATCATTTGCAGTACCATGTTATAATTCAGCTGCATATATGGAAAAATGCATTGATTCCATTCTCATAGGCGGACAGGACGTTGAAATTATTATTGTTGACGATGGTTCAACAAAAGATAATACAGCGCAGATTGCAGACCGTTATGCCAGCAAATATCCGACGATTGTGAAGGTGGTTCATCAAGAAAATGGCGGACATGGGCAGGCAGTGAATACAGGACTTGCACATGCTACAGGTAAGTATTTTAAGGTAGTAGATAGTGATGACTGGGTAGATGCGAAGAGTTATAAAAGAATTTTAACGACACTTAAAAAGTTTGAGCGTTCAGAAGAACCGGATATGGTTATTGCAAATTATGTCTACGAAAAAGTTGGCGCAAAGAGAAAAAAAGTAATTCAGTACGACAATGTGTTTCCACAGGAGCAGATGTTTGGGTGGGATGATATTGGTAAATTTAAAATTGACCAGTACATTCTGATGCATAGTGTGATTTATCGTACAGAATTATTAAAGCAGTGTGGATTACAGCTTCCGAAACATACATTTTATGTTGACAACATTTTTGTTTTTGAACCATTGCCGCAAGTAAAGAAGATGTATTACATAAATACAAACTTTTATCGTTATTTTATTGGAAGAGAAGATCAGTCGGTAAATGAAACGGTAATGATTTCACGTATTGATCAACAGATTCGTGTGACGGAAAGAATGATTGACTCATTTTTAACAGATAATGTTTCAAATCAAAAATGTAGAATGTATATGAGAAATTATCTTCGAATTATGATGGAGGTATCTTCTATTTTTCTGATTATTTCAGGAACAAAAGAGAATCTTCAAAAGAAAAAAGATTTGTGGGCATATGCAAAGAAAGACAAAGAATTATATAGAATGTTACGTTACAGCCTGTTAGGATTTTCTGTAAATATTCCGGGAAAAGTAGGAAGAGGAATTTCTAAGACCGGATATAAAGTGATGAATAAATGGATAGGTTTTAATTAAATAACAGAAAGAAAAAAGAAAACACTTCGGTAAAAGATACAAGGATATGTAACATTATATCTTTTACCGAAGTGCAAATAAACTTATGTGATTGTAAAATGAATGTGTTTTGATATATTTAGAATAATGCCCGACAAGTATTCATATCAATATTCTTTTTGATAAAATCAGGGGCAGCAGCAAGTTGCTCCTTAGACATATCTGCTTTACGAAGCATAAGAAGCATTTGACCTTTTTGAAACATCATATAATAGCCAAATTTATCATAAATTGTTGTAAAGTCAGTCCATTCAAAATGATCCATGCGATTATATTCCGGAATCTCAGCCAAAACACCATTTTCCATTAGTGTAATTGTACAAGGAGCAGATTCGGCGGGGTCCCGGTGTTTTAAATGATAAGAAACACTGTTGCGGAACTGAAAACCAAAAATATAGAGCGGATATGCCCAACATGCAGCATAAATAACAGCAAGATACGTTGTGATATATCCCATGCTCATAGCAATTATTGAAATAATAGCGGGAATCCATGTGAGAATCAGTTCAATCGGGTTTCGAATAAAACGGTTCCAAAAAACAATACGCTGATACTCTTTTCCACTTGCTTTCAGAGTGGTGTCATATTTAATATAATCCATAAAAATCTCCAATCAAAATCAATATTCTAAAAATTACTAAGTAAACAATATCATAACACGCAAACTCCTTGAATACAAGAATATGTTTATTCCAAAATAAATATTTCCAAAATCCCTCAAATAAGGTATAATATAATGAATGAAGGTAAAAATAAGCGGCTGCGAAGCAGCGTGGTAACTATTGGGGGCATATTTTGGAGAAGAGCAGTTTAAGGGAAAAACTACTGGCAGAAATTGTAGAACTGTTAGAAGATGCAGGTGGATTTACAGAAGTTACGCAATTAATTGTTGATAAAGTTGCAGAATATTTACAAATGACGCATGTATGTGTTATCCAAATTAATCAGGAACGTAAGCGACTGATTAAAATTGTAGATTGGAAGCATGAGGGTGCATTGGATTTATTGATTGATGGCATGGTGTATAAAGACTTTGCTTTAGTGGATGATGAAATTTGCATTGCACATCAGTGTGAAGATATGACGGAGCAACGACAGAATCAGATGAAAGAATATGGAATTTGTACAAGTATTACGGTTCCGATTTATATTAATGATCAGGTTGCGATGTATTTGGCTGCATTTGATTTGGAAAAGACAATACAGTTTGATGAACATGACATTCAGTTTTTAAATATTTCAGGAAAAGTGATTCAGAATGTTGCACAGAAGAAAGTAACAAAGAATTCATTATTATCGTCTTATGAAGTATTGAAAGAAATTCTGAGCAGTATTGGTTCCGGAATTATTGTATGCAGTGCACAGGATGGATCCATTCTTTTTGAAAATGATATAGCAAAAACATCACAGGAAGTCAGAAGAACGATTAAAGATAGTATTGAAAGATTTTTTGGAGCAAAGTCAAATCAAAAAGCATATTCTCTTTTAGAACATTATGATTCTATTTCCGGACTGTGGTTTGAAGTGAAATTTTCAGATCTTACATGGATTGATGGAAGCAAGGCGTTAGTGTGTACCGCACATGATGTTACGCAGAAGAAGAAAAATCAACAAAGAATAGAGTATCAGGCAAATAATGATTTCCTGACGGGATTATATAATCGTATGAAATGTGAACAGGATGTTCCAAAAGAAATTGAAAAGGCGATTATAGAAGAAGGAAAGGGCGCAATTCTATTTATTGATTTGGATGACTTTAAACATATTAATGACGGTTTAGGACATCAGTATGGAGACATTTTGTTGCAGCAAATTGCAGCAGGATTGCAGAGCCTGTATGGAATTAAAGGACATTGCTATCGTATGGGTGGTGATGAATTTATTGTTGTTATAGATACGGATAATTACAAAAATCTGGACAAGACAATTAAAAATATTATTGAGATGTTTAACAGTCCGTGGTATTTAATGGAAACAGAATATTACTGTACGATGAGTATGGGAGTTGCGGTATTTCCGGATGATAGTGCAGACTGTGATGAATTAATTCGTATGGCTGATATTGCAATGTATGATGCAAAGAAGTCTGGTAAGAATCGTTATGGATATTATGACAGAAGCCGAAGCAATAATACAGGTAAGCGTCTGGATATTGAAAATAGTATGCGTCAGGCAATTGCATCGCAGATTGACGAATTTGTGGTATTCTATCAGCCGGTTATGGATGTTCATACGAATCAGTTTGTATCCTGTGAAGCATTGGTACGATGGAACAGTGCAGCTTTGGGATTTTTAGGACCGGGTGAATTTATTCCGTTGGCAGAATATTTAGGTCTGATAACATCTATAGGCGATTATGTCTTAGAGGAGGCATGCAAACAGTGTAAATATTGGAATGAACATGGCTATCCGGATTTTCGTATCAATGTCAATTTATCGGTTGTTCAGTTGCTGCAAAAGGATGTTGTAGGAAATATTTCCTCTATTCTTACAAAGACAGGGGTAAATCCAAAAAATATTGTATTAGAGATTACCGAGTCATTTGCAATTAATGACATGGACAGGGTGCTGAATATTATCGGTGGAATTAAGGCGTTAGGCCCACTTATAGCACTGGATGATTTTGGTACAGGATATTCATCATTGAATTATATTAAGCAGCTGCCATTGGATTTGATTAAGGTAGATAAAACATTTATTGATGATATAATTGATGATGAATATGCACAGGCATTTATTAAGCTGATTGTTGATTTGTCAAAGACAATTGGAACAAAGATTGTTGTCGAAGGTGTAGAAAAAGAAGAACAGTATTATTTGCTCAAAGAGTTAGGAGTAAATTATATACAGGGTTATTTGTTTGGTAAGCCGCTTTCGAGTGTGGAATTCGAACAGATTAATTTACAAGGTTTAACGAGGGATTAAATAGGATAAATAGCAGAGAAGATGTCTGCAGATTGGAGAAAGTATGAAAACATTAATTCAGAACGGAAGGGTATTAGACCCTGCAAGCAACACAGATGCCATTAGAGATATTCTTGTAGAAGATGGTGTAATCAGTAAGGTGGAAGAACATATTACGGAAGAGGCAGACAGCGTGATTGATGCTGCAGGCTGTTATGTTATGCCGGGACTGATTGATTTGCATGTTCATTTTAGAGAGCCGGGTTTTGAACACAAAGAAACAATTCGTACAGGAGCAAGAGCAGCAGCGAGAGGTGGATTTACAACAGTATGTGCAATGCCAAATACGAAGCCCGTTATTGACAGCGTCGAGATGGTGAAGATGGTTATTGACAAAGCAAAAGAAGTAACGGATATTCATGTTCTGCCAATTGCAGCGATTACAGCAGGTCAGGATGGAGAATATATTACAGATTTTGAGAAATTGTATGCAAATGGAGCAATTGCGGTTAGTGAAGATGGGAAGTCTGTTATGAATGCGAGAGTTGCACGTCAGGCGATGCGTCTTGCGGCAGATGTTGGAATTCCTGTATTTGCACATTGTGAAGATAAGAATCTTGTAGCAAGAGGCGTTATGAATGCCGGTAACAGAGCAAAGGAATTAGGCTTCTACGGTATTATGAATGCAGTGGAAGATACAATTGTAGCAAGAGATATTCTTCTTGCAAAAAATACAGGTGCACAGTTACATCTATGCCATTGTTCAACAGAAGACAGTGTGAAGATGGTACGTCTTGCAAAAGAAGAAGGATTAAATGTAACAGCAGAAGTTACACCACATCATTTCACATTGACAGAAGATGCAATCACAGAAGATGATGCGAATTATAAGATGAATCCGCCACTTCGTACACAGAAGGATGTAGATACATTAAAAGAAGGCTTAAAAGACGGTACAATGGATGTGATTTCGACAGACCATGCACCACATCATAAGACAGAGAAGGAACGTTCATTTACAGAAGCTCCATTTGGTATTACAGGCTTAGAGACATCTGTATGTCTGACAATAACAGAACTTGTTGATAAGGGCGTGCTTACTCCATTACAGATGGCAGAACGTATGAGTTATAAGCCAGCTCAGATTATTCATATTGATAAGGGAACATTATTACCGGGAAAGGAAGCAGATATTACAATTATCAATCCAAATGATGAATATGAAATCGACAGCAGATTATTTGCTTCTATGGGGAAAAACACGCCATTTGACGGTAAGAAGGTAAAAGGCAGAGTTGTATATACAATCGTAGGCGGTAAAATTGTATATTCTTATCGTCCGGGAAGTGAAGTTATCGTAGATAAGGATGTTCCAAAACTTCCATAATATTCAAAAAATGGATTGGCCAAACGTGTTTGGATACAGAATTGGTATATGCCGGTAAATCATATAAACTTTGAAAAAAGCATTGCAAGTACCGAAAAAGACAGGTACAATACATTAGATTGTAAAAATAAAAGAGTATGCAAGAGTGAATGAACTTTGCACGGAAAGGATTACACATGATTAACAAATTAGTTGCAAAAATTAAACAGCAGGATGCTCCAATTGTTGTTGGATTAGATCCAATGTTAAAGTATGTTCCGCAACATTTACAGGATGCAGCATTTGAGGAATATGGCGAGACATTAAAGGGAGCGGCAGAAGCAATCTGGCAGTATAATAAGGCAATTATTGATAATATTTATGACATTGTTCCGGCTGTAAAGCCACAGATTGCCATGTATGAGCAGTTTGGTATTGAAGGATTACAGGCGTTTAAGAAGACCGTTGATTATTGTCATGAGAAGGATATGGTTGTAATCGGTGATGTAAAACGTGGTGATATTGGTTCAACATCAGAAGCATATGCAGTAGCACATTTGGGTAAAGTTCAGGTAGGTTCTAAGCAGATTACTCCATTTGACGAGGATTTTGCAACAGTGAATCCATATCTTGGTTCAGACGGAATCGTACCATTTACAAAGGTTTGCAAAGAAGAAAAGAAGGGAATCTTTATTCTTGTTAAGACATCAAATCCATCCAGTGGAGAGTTTCAGGACAGATTAATTGATGGTAAGCCACTTTATGAGCATGTTGGTGCAAAGGTAGATGAATGGGGCAGAGAATGTATGGGAGATGATTACAGCTATGTAGGAGCTGTTGTAGGTGCTACATATCCGGAAATGGGTGCGGCACTTCGTAAGATTATGCCAAAGGCCTATATTCTTGTGCCGGGTTATGGTGCACAGGGTGGAACAGGGAAAGACCTTGTGAACTTCTTTAACAAAGATGGATTAGGTGCAATTGTAAATAGTTCAAGAGGAATTATTGCAGCATATAAGAAGGAAGAATATGCAAAGTTCGGTGAAAAGAATTTCGCAGAGGCTTCCAGACAGGCAGCATTAGATATGATTGCAGATATTAATGGTGCATTAGGTAAATAATTGAGAATGATTTAGAGAAGCTGATATAAATGTTTGGTGAACGTTAAAAAGGCTTATAGTGTGCAGTATAAAGAATAGAATGGATTAAAAAAGGTGTATCTTGCAGCAAAGGTACACCTTTCTGATAGAATGAGAAAGGAAAGAATTATGGCATATAGAGAACATGCAAAGATTGTAAAAGCAAACTGTCTTGCAACAGGTGTCTATGAAATCTGGTTTGAAACAGAACAGATTGCAAAAGAAGCAAAACCGGGACAATTCATATCTGTATATTCAAATGATACAGCAAGATTACTTCCAAGACCAATTAGTATTTGTCGAATTGAAGGCAATCAGGTGCGCATCGTATATCGTGTTGTTGGAAAAGGAACAGACGAATTTTCAAAGATGCAGGTCGGAGAGTACTTAAATATTCAGGGACCACTTGGGAATGGTTATGAGATTGATAAGATTTTATCAAAGGTTCAGCCAAATGCAGAAGGTAAGAAAAAGGCGATTCTGTTTGGCGGTGGTATTGGCGTACCTCCAATGTTAGAACTGGCAAAGCAGCTTCCGTGTGACTGCGAAGTTGTATTAGGCTATCGTAACGATGAATTGTTCTTGAAGAATGAGTTCGATGAAGTGGCGCACGTAACCGTTGCAACAGAAGATGGCAGTGTTGGAACAAAAGGAAATGTATTAGATGCAGTTCGTGCATGTAATATTACAGGGGATGTCATTTTTGCCTGCGGTCCAATGCCGATGCTTCGTGCAATTAAAGCATATGCTGCTGAACAGGGAGTTGATGCATATATTTCATTAGAAGAAAAGATGGCTTGTGGCGTAGGTGCCTGTCTTGCATGTGTATGTAAGACAAAAGAAAAGGATGAACATTCACAGGTTCACAACACAAGAATCTGTAAAGAAGGACCAGTATTTGATGCGAAGGAGGTAGAAATCTAATGGCAAACTTATCAGTAGAAATTGCAGGAGTCACACTAAAGAATCCGGTTATGCCAGCCTCCGGTACATTTGGTTCAGGGATGGAATACAGCGAATATGTGGATTTGAACAGATTGGGCGCTGTGGTTACAAAGGGCGTGGCAAATGTTCCGTGGCCGGGCAATCCGACACCTAGAATTGCAGAAACACATAGTGGAATGATGAATGCAATCGGCTTACAGAATCCGGGACTTGATACATTTATCAAGCGTGATATTCCATTTTTAAAGAAATATGATACAAAGATTATTGTAAATGTATGTGGAAAATCCGAAGAGGATTATGTAGATGCAGTGGAAAAGTTAGCAGACCAACCGGTTGATTTATTAGAAATCAATATTTCCTGTCCAAATGTGAAGGAAGGCGGTATCGCATTCGGTCAGGTTCCGGCATCCGCAGAACATATTACAAAGGCAATCAAAAAGGTTGCAAAGCAGCCGGTTATTATGAAGCTGAGTCCAAATGTAACAAGTATCGCAGAGATGGCAAAGGCTGTCGAAGCAGGTGGCGCAGATGCAATCTCTCTTATTAATACATTGACAGGAATGAAGATTGATGTGAATCGCCGTACTTTCGCCGTGGCGAATAAGACAGCGGGTGTATCTGGGCCTGCAATTAAACCGATTGCAGTTCGTATGGTATATGAGGCAGCGCATGCAGTGAACCTTCCGATTATTGGTATGGGTGGAATTGCCTGTGCAGAAGATGCACTGGAATTCATTATGGCAGGTGCGACAGCGGTATCTGTCGGAACATCTAATTTCCACAATCCGATGACGATGATTGAAGTGATTGATGGAATTGAAGCATATATGAACCGCAATGGCGTGAAGGATATTCATGAGTTGATTGGATGTGTGGAATAGAACCAATCATAGAAGTACAATCATATCATCAAATAATATAGACAGGAATGAAATGTAGATATTTCATTCCTGTTTTTTATCGTCGTTGTTTTCTATATATTTTGATATTATGTTATATATAACACTTGCACTTGAAAAAATATTGTGTTACTATATGGATATAGAATTCTATTAGTATATAAAATAAACAATCTTTTATATTTGCGAAATGCAAATGTATCTATTTGTGGTAGAAAATGTGTTTGAATTTTCAATAGATTTGGAAGATACAAACAATTGCTGCAAAATAAATTTCCAACAGAATGAAAAGAATAAATCTTGAAACATATACAGGAGAAGAATATGGTAAATAAAAATGCATGGGATAAAACGATGCAAAGCATTGATGAAATTATTGATGGAATGTCATTAATGGATGATGATTTGTTTGGTTTGGTGTTTGATGGAAATATTTCGGCAACGCAGATACTTGTTCAGACAATTTTGAATCGTACATACTTAAAAATTATTAGAGCAGAGGGACAGAAGGAGTTGAGAAATCCAGAAATAGAGGGGCGAAAAATTAGGTTAGATATACTTGCACAGGATAATAAAGGGCGTTATTATAATTGTGAGGTACAAAGAAAGAGCGATGGAGCACATCCAAAACGTGCAAGATATCACAGCAGCATGATAGATGCAAGAATGTTATATAAAGGGCAAAAATTTACAGAATTAAATGAGTCTTATGTAATTTTTATAACAGAAAAGGATTATTTCAAAGGAGGCAGAGCGGTTTATACGGTCGATCGTCATTTGAAAGAGATGGATAAAGCGTTTGAAGATGGCTCACATATTATCTATGTGAATGGAAGTTATATAGGTGATGATGCAATCGGAGCATTATTGAAGGACTTCCGTTGCACAAATCCAGAGGATATCCAGAATGATACACTTGCGCAGAGCGTAAAATATTATAAAGAAGATGAAGGAGGTCGAGAAATTATGTGTGAAAGTGTAGAGAGATATGCACAACAGTATGCAACAATAAAAGCAATACAGACAATGATAGAAACAAGCGTAGAATTAGGTGCGGATAAAGAAAAAACAATAGAAATCTTAAAAAGAAAGTTCAATTTAACGGAAGAAGAAGCGCAGCAGGCATATGACCAATATACATCGGTGATGATATAGCATACTTACAAAGTAATTGAAAGCACTAGGTATTTATGGTAGTATATAAATACTGGGTGCTTTTGCTATTATGATATAAAATAGTTTGGGTACGAATCAGCTGTAGGGAATACAGTGAAAGGAAAATAATGGAATTGTTTCGAATCAGGAGGATGCAAGATGGAAACTTACAAGCAGGAATTTATTGATTTTATGGTAGATAGTGAAGTGTTACGTTTTGGTGAATTTACATTAAAGAGTGGTAGAAAGTCTCCATTCTTTATGAATGCAGGTGGATATGTAACAGGTTCGCAGTTAAAGAAGTTAGGCGAATATTATGCAAAGGCAATCCATGATAAGTATGGCGATGATTTTGATGTATTGTTCGGACCAGCTTATAAAGGAATTCCAATCTCTGTTGTAACGGCAATTGCTTATAGTGAATTATATGGTAAGGAAGTAAGATACTGCTCAGACCGTAAGGAAGAAAAAGATCATGGAGCAGATAAGGGCAGTTTTCTTGGAAGTAAGTTACAGGACGGCGACCGTGTGATTATGATTGAAGATGTTACAACATCTGGTAAATCCATGGAAGAAACAGTACCGAAAGTAAGAGGCGCAGCAGATGTAACAATCGTTGGTCTTATGGTTTCATTAAATAGAATGGAAGTAGGTCTTGGTGGTAAAGTAAGTGCTTTGGATGAGATTAAAGAACGTTACGGATTTGAGACAAATGCTATCGTATCTATGGCAGATGTTGTAGAGCATCTTTACAATAAGCCTTGCAATGGAGAAGTTGTGATTGATGATCAGATTAAAGCTGCAATTGATACATACTATAATGAATATGGCGTAAAGTAATTTTTTGTAAAATTTTCATAGTAATATTATTTATATCACAGTGTAATTAGCAGCTGAATATTTAAAGAAAGAGTGGGAAAAGATATGGACGAGAAGTTGTATAAGAAATTAAAGTCAGTAGGTGCATGGAATTTGGTATGTGGAATTCTTTCCATTGTTGTCGGATTAACAACGGGAATTTTGTTAATTGTTAGTGGTGGAAGACTTCTTTCACATAAGTCAGAAACGTTATTCTAGAATAAAATACAGGCATAGGAGAGTAAAATGAAAAGGAAAATTCGAAGAGGCGTAGGCTGGTGTATGTTTGTGGTATACATCGCAGCACTCCTCTATGTCATGTTTTTTTCAGAAGATTTAGGAAGAACAGGGGCGGCAAGAACATATCGGTATAATTTGGTACTGTTTAAGGAGATTAAACGATTTATTTATAATTATCAGAATCTTGGTCTGATGGCAGTATTATTAAATGTAGCAGGAAATATTCTGGTATTTATGCCATTTGGATTTATGTTGCCAATCCTAACTTCCTATAAAGGAAAATTTGTTTCAGCATTGTTTGGAACGTTTGCATTAAGTCTGTTTATTGAAACAACCCAGCTTATTTTCAGAGTTGGTTGCTTTGATGTAGATGATTTGCTGCTTAATACAGTAGGCGGTGTACTTGGGTATATTGTATATGCAATTCGGCGTATGTATCTGAAACACAAGTATAAGAGAAAATAGCTTACACTGGTATTTTCGTTTTAAACATATGGATGGAGAATAGAATGAAATTATTTAATAAATATAAGTTTTCAGACAAAGGACAGACATTAGGCGGAATTCTTTCAGTATTGATGGGGATTGCGTCCATAGCAATATTTTGCTATGGGATATATCTGTCCTTTTTGGCACATGGAAATGCAGGTTTAGAAGTGGGAAGTATTGGGTTACTTAGCCTGATGTTGTCTGTTATGGGAACCTTTTTAGGTTTAATTAGCTTTAAGGAACGTGATAAGTTCTATACATTATCTAAGGTAGGTTCACTGATGTGTGGAATTTTTACGGTTCTTTTGATTTCAATTTGTTTTTTAAGTATATAGGAGGTTGTTTGTGATAGAAGATAATTTGATGGAACGCTATGAATTAACATTTGCGCGAATTGCACAGATACAGCAGGATAAGAGTATTACGGATGAGGCATTTGCAGATTATTTTCGTCAGACAGCCTCATTTATGATGCAAATAAAAAATATATCTGAACAAATCGGTGCAGGTGTGTTAGATAAGATGTCACTAAAAGAGTTACAACATCAAAATGCAGTGTTATATGAGGATGTTATCGCAGTTAATTATGATACAAGTTATGCGAATCCGGATTATGCGTGTGCGCGCCTGGGTCTTGATTATGGACGCTTGTTATCATTTCTTTATGTGGAGATTCGTGGAATTATCGTGTATGCATATGAGCAAAATATTACCCGGATGGTACCGCTTGCAGAGTTGTTTGTAGAGGTGTATTGTGCATTTACGGATGCAGTACAAGATGAGCAGGAACTTCCGCCATACGAATCAGTCAAGGATATTATCTACTGGTATATAAGCGATTACAGTGATGATGCCATTGAGCGCAGAACAGAAGAAATGTTATTGCCGGAATATAATTTTGCAACAAAAATCATTATGGAAAGTGATTTGTCAGATATCCGTTATTTATATCGGTTTGGTGAATATATTACTGAAAATGAGATTCAGACGGCACAATATTTGAATGGATGTTCGCAGGAAGCAATAGAGCAGATGGCACGTACCTTTACAGAAGGATATCGAATCGGCTTTGTTCTTGGAAATAAGGATTTGTCAAAGAAAAAGACAGTGAATATCCGTTATAGTATTGGCTTTGAACGTCTTGTTCGAGAAGAAATTCGTCAGTTTGAGCAAATGGGATTAAAACCGACGATTTATCGAGCTGCAATAGACAGTATTAATAAGAGAATGCATATTAAGATAGGTTATTTTTCAACAAGTCCGAATAAACAGATGGAGTACGACCATCGTTTTGACAATGCATTGTATTTAGATGCGGCATTTATTCAGAGAAAATTAGGAGCACTGAAACTTGCTTACGAAAAGAATAAAGAAATGGCAGCAGTGTTTGCAGGTCCTGCAGTAATGGAAATCTTTGGAGAGACACCATTTGAGCCGGTTGATAAGCAGACAAGTCTGCACTTGGATGAAAAGCAGCAGAAATTATCCGTAAAATATAGCAGAGAATCAACAGAAATTATTAATACGTACATTAAAGGTGAGGAACGTAGTTTTACGATTATTGCATATCCGATTCCAGAAATTGGCAAGGATTATGAGAAAATATTTGATGAAACCGTTCGAATTAATACGTTAGATTATGAGCAGTATAAGGTGATTCAGCAGAATATCATTGATGCCTTAGATGGTGCAGAGTATGTTCAGGTATTGGGTACGAATGGAAATACAACGGATATGCGAGTACAGATTATGCCAATTGAAGATACGAAGACACAGACGGTTTTTGAAAATTGTCTGGCAGATGTAAATATTCCGTTAGGAGAAGTATTTACATCACCGGTATTAACAGGAACAACAGGAAGATTAAATGTCAGTCAGGTCTATTTAAACGATTTGAAATTCAAGAATCTGACAGTTGAGTTTCAAGATGGAAAAGTAACAAATTATATTTGTGAAAACTTTGACGATATAGAGAAGAATAAAGCGTTTTTCAAGGAAAATGTCTTATATAATCATGATACGCTTCCACTTGGCGAATTTGCAATCGGAACAAATACCACAGCATATGTCATGGCAAATAAATATGACATTGTCTATAAGCTGCCGATTTTGATTGTTGAAAAGATGGGACCACATTTTGCAATTGGCGATACGTGTTATTCTCATTCGGAGGATGTAAAAGTGTATAATCCGAACGGAAAAGAGATTATTTCGAGAGATAATGAGGTATCCATTCTTCGAAAAACAGAACCGGACAAGGCGTATTTTGGCTGTCATACAGATATTACAATTCCTTATGATGAGATTGGAAGTATTACGGCAGTTCACCCAGATGGAACAAGAATCACAATTATTGAAAATGGAAGATTTGTATTGGAAGGCTGTGAGGCATTGAATGAACCATTTGAGGCAGAGTAAGGATTTATAGAAATAGATTTTGAATATAGATGTTTGAAAATATATTAACAAATAGTAATATATTCTTTCCATATTTATGCGAAAATCGAGATTTATAAACAAAAACTATGGAAATAACAGGTTGACGGAAAATACAAAACAAAGTACAATAAAATGTGTTCTGTTTATTGAGCGGAATATGAAAAAGTATACAAAGCAAAAGGCAGGTAGAACCTGCGAGATGGAGGAAGAAATGGCAAAAGTAGGAATCGTAATGGGCAGCGACTCAGATATGCCGATTATGTCTAAGGCAGCAGATATTCTTGAAGAACTTGGAATATCTTATGAAATGACAATTATTTCAGCACACAGAGAGCCGGATGTATTTTTTGAGTATGCAAGTACAGCGGAAGAAAAGGGCTTTCAGGTGATTATCGCCGGTGCAGGTATGGCAGCACATTTACCGGGTATGTGTGCAGCAATATTCCCAATGCCAGTTATTGGTATTCCGATGCATACAACATCACTTGGTGGCAGAGATTCATTATATTCAATTGTTCAGATGCCATCCGGTATTCCGGTTGCGACAGTTGCAATTAATGGTGGTGCAAATGCAGGACTTTTGGCAGCAAAGATTCTTGCAACATCAGATGCAGATTTGCTTGCACGTTTAAAGAACTATACGAAGTCTTTGAAAGAAAGCGTTCAGAAGAAGGATGCGCATCTTCAGGAAGTCGGATATAAGAAATATATGGAAGAAAAGAACAAATAAATTATTTAATAAGGATAGAGGAGAAATTAAAATGGATTACAAAAAGGCTGGAGTAGATATTGAAGCAGGTTATAAGTCAGTTGAATTAATGAAAGAACATGTTGCAAAGACAATGAGACCAGAGGTTCTTACAAATCTTGGCGGATTCTCAGGTGCATTTTCTATGGAAAAATTCAAAGATATGGAGAAGCCTACATTAGTATCAGGTACTGATGGTGTTGGAACAAAGTTAAAGTTAGCATTTACAATGAATAAAAATGATACAGTAGGTATCGACTGTGTAGCTATGTGTGTCAATGATATTGCATGTGCAGGTGGTGAACCATTATTCTTCTTAGACTACATTGCCTGTGGTAAGAATGAACCGGAAAAGATTGCAGATATCGTTAAGGGTGTAGCAGAAGGATGTTTACAGTCTGAATGTGCATTAATTGGTGGTGAGACAGCAGAAATGCCAGGTTTCTATCCGGTTGATGAATATGATCTTGCTGGTTTTGCAGTTGGTGTTGTAGATGAAAAGGATTTGATTACAGGTAAGGATATTAAGCCGGGAGATACATTAATCGGTATCGCTTCAAGTGGTGTTCACAGTAACGGTTTCTCACTTGTAAGAAGCGTATTTACAATTACAGAAGAGTCTTTAAATACATATTATGATTCACTTGGAACAACACTTGGTGAAGCATTACTTGCACCTACAAAGATTTATGTTAAGACATTAAAGGAAGTTAAGAACGCAGGTGTTCGCATTAAGGGATGCAGCCATGTAACAGGTGGTGGATTCTATGAAAATATTCCTAGAATGTTGCCAGATGGTGTACGTGCAGTTGTTAAGAAGGACAGCTATGAAGTACCAGCAATCTTTAAGATGCTTCAGGAAGATGGCGAAATCGAAGAAAAGATGATGTACAATACATTTAACATGGGTATTGGTATGGTACTTGCAGTAGACCCGGCTGATGCTGATAAGGTATTAGCAGCAGTTGAAAAAGCTGGTGAAAAGGGTTATGTAATCGGTGCTGTAGAAGCAGGTGAGAAGGGAGTAACAGTATGCTAAGAGTTGCTGTTATGGTATCTGGAGGCGGAACAAACCTTCAGGCAATCATTGATGCGGTTAAAGATGGTACCATTACAAATGCAGAGCTTGTCGGAGTCATCAGCAATAATGCAGATGCATATGCATTGACACGTGCCAGAGAAAATGGCATTGAAGCAATTTGTGTTTCTCCAAAAGATTATGAGAATCGTGAAATCTTTAACGATGCATTATTGGACAAGGTAAATGAATTAAAGCCGGATTTGATTGTACTTGCAGGTTTCTTAGTAAAGATTCCGGAGAAAATGGTACATGCATACAGTCACCGCATTATTAATATTCATCCTTCTCTGATTCCTTCATTTTGTGGTGTGGGATTTTATGGACTTCATGTTCATGAAGCTGCACTTAAAAAAGGTGTTAAAGTAACGGGTGCGACAGTGCATTATGTTGATGAAGGTATGGATACAGGAGAGATTATTTATCAGAAGGCTGTAGAAGTCTTAGATGGAGATACACCAGAAGTTTTACAGCGCAGAGTTATGGAACAGGCAGAATGGAAATTGCTTCCGGCAGCCATTAACATGATTGCAAACAAATAAGATAATCTGATTAGGAAGAGGAGATTCATAAATGAAAGTACTTGTAGTAGGAAGCGGCGGACGTGAACATGCGATTTGTTGGAAGATTGCACAGAGTCCTAAGGTAGATAAGATTTATTGTGCACCGGGAAATGCAGGTATTGCTGAGGTTGCAGAATGTATAGATATTAAAGCAATGGAATTTGATAAACTTGTTGCATTTGCAAAAAACAATGCGATTGATTTAACCGTAGTTGGTATGGATGATCCATTGGTTGGCGGTATTGTTGATGTATTTGAAGCAGAAGGATTGCGTGTATTCGGACCTAGAAAGAACGCTGCTATTTTAGAGGGTTCTAAGGCATTTTCAAAGGATTTAATGAAGAAATATAACATTCCAACAGCTGCGTATGAAACATTTACATCAGCGGAAGATGCAAAGACATATTTAGAGACAGCAAAGTATCCGATTGTTTTAAAGGCAGATGGATTGGCACTCGGTAAGGGTGTATTAATCTGTATGACAAAAGAAGAAGCAATGGACGGCGTACAGGAACTGATGACAGATAAGAAGTTCGGCGCAGCCGGTAATACAATTGTTATTGAAGAATTTATGACTGGTAGAGAAATTTCTGTATTGTCCTTTGTTGATGGTAATTCAATTCAGATTATGTCATCAGCACAGGATCATAAGAGAGCATTAGATGGAGATCAGGGATTGAATACAGGTGGAATGGGTAACTTCTCACCGAGTCCGTTCTATACAGATGAAGTAGATGCTTTCTGTAAGAAGTATATTTATCAGGCAACAGTTGATGCAATGAAGGCAGAAGGCAGAGAATTCAAAGGTGTAATTTTCTTTGGTTTGATGCTTACAGAAGACGGTCCAAAGGTATTGGAATACAATGCCAGATTTGGTGATCCGGAAGCACAGGTTGTTCTTCCAAGAATGAAGAATGATATTATTGATGTTTTCGAAGCATGTATTGACGGAACATTAGATCAGATTGATTTACAGTTTGAAGATAATGCTTGTGTTTGTGTTGTATTGGCATCTGATGGATATCCTGTTGAATATGAAAAAGGATTTGAAATTTATGGTGCAGAAAACTTCAAGAATAAAGAAGGATATTATTTATTCCATGCCGGTACAAAGTTTAATGAAGAAGGCAAAGTTGTAACGAATGGTGGACGTGTTCTCGGAGTAACAGCACTTGGAAAGACTTTAAAGGAAGCACGTGCCAATGCCTATGAAGCAACGGAATGGGTTGGATTTGAAAATAAGTACATGAGACATGACATTGGAAAGGCTATCGATGAAGCGTAATATATTAATAAAAGCAATTACAGCGGTTGTATTTGCGGCAGGATTAATATTACTTCCGATGAAAAGTGACAGCCAGCTTCGTAAGAGTGCCGGACTTGAAATGGAAGTTCGGGCAGAAGGCTATGAAGATATGGTTGGGCAGTATGTAACAGATTTTAGTAATTTGGATTTTTATAATCTTACACCACCGTCATATAATACATATTATCCGTGGGAATGTGTCTGGTATGCTTGCGGTCGTGCGGAAGAAAAGGCAGGAAAAAGAATTCCTGAAATTCGTGGACTTGGAAATGGTGCTGAATGGTATGAGAATACATCATTAGAGACAGGAAGACAGATTCGAAGTAATTCAGTATTATGCTATGGAAAGAGAGCTGGTAATTCTTATGGACATGTTATATTTATTGAACAGGTTGTAGGAGATACCGTCTATTATACAGAAGCAAATACAGATGGTGGCATTTCAGACTCAGAACGTTCACCGAGTGATGGCAAGTTGAAGGTGTCAACAGTAGATCGATTGGAAGCTCCGGCTCGTTTTCAGGGATATATTTATCTTGATAAATATATTAATGGAGAATTATTAATTGGCGATGATGGAGAATGGCATTTTTATAAAGATGGTAAAATTAATACCGATTATACAGGTGTTGCCTATAATACGAATGGATGTTGGTATGTTGTCAATGGAGAAGTTGATTGGGATGCCAATGGAATGATTTATACAGATAATCATTGGATATATTGTGTCAATGGATATGTGCTGACGGATGCGACTGGTCTTGCAGAAAATGAAGAAGGCTGGTGGTATTTTGAAAATGGAAGCATTAATTATCATTATACAGGACTGGCATGCAATGAATATGGCTGGTGGAGAATCAAGAATGGCAAAGTTGATTTCAGCTATGATGGATTATGCAGAAATGCATATGGTAACTGGGCAGTATTCGGTGGAAGAGTTTGTTTTGAACTGAATGGTCTTGTTTATATTAACAAAGGTTGGTATAAAATAGATGGAGGAGCTGTTGATTCGACATTTTCGGGACTGGCATGCAATGAATATGGTTGGTGGAAAGTCCGAAAAGGTAAAGTAGATTTTAACTTCTCTGGCTTAGAAGAAAATGAATATGGTGTATGGAAAGTATTAGATGGTGGCGTTGATTTTGGATTCTCTGGAACAACATATTACCGTGGTAAGAAGTATACCGTTGAAAATGGACGTGTAATTGTCTAATATTTAATACATCAAAATAATAAAAATAAGTTATCACTATAAATTTATATAAAATTATTATATCAGTGAAAGAAAACCTCTTTGCGAAGATTAAGATTCATTAGAATGAACGCTTCGTAAAGAGGTTTTTTAAAAAAATTTGTGTTTTATTGTCTAAAGTATGCGATAATGGTGTGTTTGTATCTTGCGTACAGAAGGTGTTTCGATAGCATTGTCTTACGCATAGAGTTTTTAATAAATTAAGATATAAACATTATAATTTATAATATGTAAGCGTTTCTACAGGATGAAAGCCACATTTTTCATATAGTCGCAAAGCAGGAATATTTGTATCACGGACATTTAAAATCAAAGGAGTGTTTCCGTTTGAAGATAATTCGGAATCGTTAAAATATTCATAAATAAGATTTTGAATAAAATGTGTTCCGATGCCTAGATGTCTGAGTGCTGGTTCTGTATATACACCGTAAATATTTGTAAAAGATGGTTCATAATCTAAATTGCACACACAGACAGGTTCGTTTAATAAATTAGAAATCAATATTTTATCCATACAATTATTTTGTATAAGAATATTTTGCAACAGAGCGTGCGTATTATCCGTGTCATTTAAGTATGCCATAAAACAAGAGTCATTCTCAGAAAAATAGAATTCAAGTGCATCACAGATTGGATGTGTAGTGTTTTGTGTATCTGTGTGAGATAACGTGGAGAAATCATATTGCAGCAGAAGTTCGCGATAATATGGCACAGGCGTTAAAGCGGTATGTTTGAATTCATCCGGGAGTGTGCCATATAGACAAGTATTTGGAAATAATTGCTTGATTTGCTGTAACATTATTGTGAAAATTCCGTTTTGACGAAAGGAAGGGGCAACAAGGGCGGTTACTTCACAGCTTTTTGATGGCACATTTTCAGTGCGTTCATTATGTTCAGCATCATCTGCGAATAGGCTTAGAAAGCCAATCAACTTAGTGTGTGATGTGTCATAGCACAAAATATAAGGCAAATTGGTATCGGTAAATGGAAAATAATCATCGCATTGTTCAGAGAGAATTTTGAGGTTAGAGAAATCTTGTTCGTTTAATGTATTTTGTATACAAAAATGTAAAAGACCAATAGGTGTCTGAATTTGGTTAAAACATTGCATAAATCAGAGATCCTTTCAAAAAATTTCATAAAACTATTGTAGCAAAACTCAGGATAGGTTACAATGTAAAGTATATATTATTGTTTAGAACATAGGTGTTCTAAATTGTTATGTGTATTTTATATTAAAGGGGATAGGTATATATTTATGAATAAAATTGCAATATTGACGGATAGTAATAGTGGAATTACGCAGGCAGAAGCAAAAAAAATTGGAGTATATGTACTTCCGATGCCTTTCTTTATTGATGGTGAACAGTACTTTGAAGATATTAATCTGACACAGGAAGATTTCTATGAAAAATTAAAAAATGATGCGGAAATTTCAACATCACAGCCATCTGTTGGTGAAATGCAGGATAAATGGGATGAATTATTAAAGGACTACGAAGAGATTGTATTTATTCCGATGTCAAGCGGACTTAGTGGAACCTGCCAGACTGCGACGATGTTAGCAGATGATTATGAGGGAAAAGTACAGGTGGTTGATAACCAGAGAATCTCTGTCACGATGAGACAGTCTGTATTAGATGCATATCAGCTTGCAGGCAAAGGTTATTCGGCGAAAGAGATTAAAGAGATACTTGAACGTGATAAGATGGAGTCAAGTATTTATATTACGTTAGAGACATTAAAGTATTTAAGAAAAGGTGGTCGTATTACGGCAGCAGCAGCGGCAGTAGGTACGGTACTTAATATCAAGCCGGTTTTGCAGATTCAGGGTGAGAAGTTGGATGCATTTGCAAAATCAAGAGGAAAGGCTTCTGCAAAGAAGATTATGTTAAAGGCAATTCAGGCAGATTTAGAGACTAGATTTAAAGATGCATATGAAGCTGGTAAGGTACATATGGAGGCTGCTTATACAGGAAATGAAGAAGAAGCCAAAGAATGGGCTGCATTGATTCAGGAGACATATCCACAGCTTGATTTTAATATGAATCCATTATCACTCAGTGTTGCATGTCATATCGGTTATGGATCATTAGCGGTTGCTGTATCTAAGTATATTCCAGAATGTGAAGATTAATATAAGAAAATGAAAGTGGGAAAGCCATATGCAAGTTTTTTGGTACTTGTATATGGCTTTTTGTGATCATATAAGAATCTTATTTTTTGTCTGTTTTTTAATTTATAATGATTTGAGCCACTATGATTCTACGGGATATTTAATATGTCTTTTATCTGCTGTTCTGACATCTCTGCGATTTCCGCAATTGATTCAACTGTATAATCTAGCTGATATAATTTTAGAATCATTTGTACTTTTCCTTCGAATAAACCGGCTTTGCGACCACGT